>Ga0364859_10161_pt1 | contig 20500 bp, 14 predicted proteins | sample ExccelAu500001D3_FD_206911 | JGI IMG/M metagenome (GOLD analysis project Ga0364859, IMG submission 206911) | Enriched cells from Trout Bog Lake Hypolimnion, Wisconsin, USA - BchlTB.Aug20.5000.01 .D3 | ecosystem: Environmental > Aquatic > Freshwater > Lake > Hypolimnion/Profundal zone | place: USA... | reverse complement strand
GTGAATGCCATCGCGCCCGGCGTCTTCCGCACCGATCTGAACGCTGACTTGCTCGACAGCACGCCTCGCGGCCAGGAGTTGCTGATGCGCACGCCGATGGGCCGCTTCGGCAAAACCATCGAGTTGATTGGTGCGGCAATCTATCTTGCTTCCGATGCCTCTTCCTTCGTTACCGGGCAGACCCTGGTTGTCGATGGAGGCTTCCTGGCCAGCGGCGTGAACCAGTAGGCACGATACTCCAAACGCATCAAGACACACAGCAAAGAATTCGGAGAGGAAAACGAAGATGAAAAGAACGATGAATGCCAGGCTCCTTGCAGGCAGCGCCCTGATAGCGTTCGGAGTTGCGATGTGCTTTGCCGCTCCTGCCGGCGCGCAATCCACCACCATTGCTCCCAAAACCCTGCCGCGCGTCGGCTCAATCGATGAGCGCTTTCAGTCCTACAACATTGAGATGGTCGAAGTGACGGGCGGAAGATTCTGGAAGCCTTACGCCAGCGCGGCTGTCGCCGCGCCGACGAACGCGAATCAACCTACCGGCATGGATCCATCGCTCTACGAGTACCGCAAGCCAATCGACCTTTACAATACGCGCCTGCGCAAGCTGGCATCGGCGCTGGGGCCGGCCTATGTGCGCGTGAGCGGCACCTGGGCCAACTCCACCTTCTTCCAGTCTGCTAACAGTCCCGTCCCGGCGGAATCTCCCGCAGGCTTCAAAGGCGTGCTGACGCGCGATCAGTGGAAGGGCGTCGTCGATTTCAGCAAGGCGACCGACGCAAAGATCGTAACATCCTTTGCCATCAGCGCAGGCACGCGTGACGCCAACGGCGTCTGGACCTCCGAGCAAGCCAAACAAATCTTCGACTACACGAAATCGCTGGAAGGCAGCATCGCGGCTGCGGAACTTTTCAACGAGCCGACGATGCCTGAGATGGGCGGGGCGCCCAAGGGCTATGACGCAGCGGCTTTCGCACGCGACGTCAAGGTGTTCCGGGATTATGCCAGGTCCGCTGACCCGAAGATGCTCGTACTTGGCCCCGGCAGCGTGGGCGAAGGAGCGAACTCAAAGATCCTGGTCCCTGGCTTGAAAATCATGAAGAGCGAGGATATGCTCACCGCCACGGGTCCCGCCTTCGACGTGTTCTCCTACCATACTTACGGTGCTGTCTCTAGCCGGTGCAAGTCGATGGGCGCTGAGGCAACCACTACCCAAGATGCTGCTCTCTCAGAGGATTGGCTCGCACGCGGCGATGAGAACGAGGAGTTTTATGCCGGCCTGCGCGACCGCTTCGAGCCGGGCAAGCCGATGTGGAATACGGAAACTGCGCAGGCAGCTTGCGGCGGCGACCGCTGGGCGTCTACGTTCCTTGACAGCTTCCGCTATCTCAATCAGCTTGGCGATCTTGCCAGGCGTGGCGTGCAGGTTCAACTGCACAACACGCTCGCCGCCAGCGACTACGGCCTGCTGGATGAAAAGACCTACGAACCGCGTCCCAACTACTGGTCGGCGCTGTTATGGCGCAAGCTCATGGGAACTACGGTACTCGATCCGGGACCATCACCTGTGCCCAGCCTGCATGTCTACGCGCAGTGCCTGCGCAACCACCCCGGCGGCGTGACTCTTCTCGTTATCAATGCTGACGCCAAGGATGTGCAGTCACTTACAGTTCGCACAGCATCTGAACGCTTTACCCTGACGGCTCAGGAACTGAAGGATAAGCAGGTTCAATTGAACGGCATCGACCTTAAACTGGGAGCCGATGATGCCCTGCCTGAGTTGAAGGGCAATGCAACACAATCCGGAAAGGTCACGTTTGCGCCGGCCAGCATCACATTCCTCGCCATTCCAAGAGCGCATAACGCGAGCTGCCAACAATAAGCCCATCGCGTACATGGGCTCCGGAAGATCGGAGCCTGGCGCTCTAATCGTGCAGGACGTTGATTCGCAGTGGCCCTATTCGTAAGTCTCAGGAGTTTGTATGACAACCGCAACGTGTGATATCGGCCTGATCGGCCTCGCAGTCATGGGACAGAATCTTGTCCTAAACATGAACGACCACGGCTTCAAAGTGGCAGTTTTCAACCGCACCATCTCTAAAGTGGACGACTTCCTAGCCAATGAAGCAAAGGGCACGCTGGTTGTCGGCGCCCACTCTATCGAGGAATTCATCCGCCTGCTCGAGCGACCACGCTGCGTCATGCTCATGGTCAAGGCCGGCGTCACGGTGGACCAGATGATCGACCACGTGCTGCCCTATCTGGAAGCCGGCGACATCGTTATCGACGGAGGAAATTCGCTCTTTACCGACTCCAACCGCCGCACCAGGGATCTGGATGCGAAGGGGATTCTGTTCATCGGCACCGGCGTTTCAGGTGGCGAAGAGGGTGCGCGGCGAGGCCCCTCGATCATGCCCGGTGGGAATCCTGCTGCGTGGCCGCACGTGAAGAATATCTTCCAGTCTATTGCTGCCAAAGTGGAAGACGGAACTCCCTGCTGCGACTGGGTGGGCGAGGATGGTGCCGGACACTACGTCAAGATGGTGCACAACGGGATCGAGTACGGCGACATGCAGTTGATCTGCGAAGCCTATGATTTGCTGCAGCGCGGTCTCGGGCTGACCGCCGACGAACTCTCCGCCATCTTTGCCGACTGGAACAAAGGAGAGTTGAATAGCTACCTGATCGAAATCACCAGCCTGGTGTTTGCTCAAAAGGATCAGGATGGGCAGCCGCTCGTGGACAAGATTCTGGACGCTGCCGGCCAGAAAGGCACGGGCAAATGGACAGCCATCAGTGCGCTTGATCTGGGGCAGCCGGTCACGCTCATCGGTGAGTCGGTCTTCGCGCGCTGCCTGTCCGCGCTGAAGGAGGATCGAGTGAGCGCATCCGAAATCCTGCATGGGCCAGCGAGCAGCCCTGCTGTGGGTGACCGGTCCACATTCATTGAGGATGTGCGCCGCGCCCTCTACTGCTCCAAGATGGTCTCTTATGCGCAGGGCTACATGCTGCTGCGAGCCGCGGCCAAAGAGAACAGTTGGAATCTGACCCTCGGCGGCATCGCCTTGATGTGGCGTGGCGGATGCATCATCCGCAGCCAATTCCTGGGCAAGATCAAAGAGGCCTACGGCAAGAACCCGGCTCTGGAGAATTTGCTGCTGGACAGTTTCTTTTCCGCGGCAATCAATGAGTATCAGGGGGCGTGGCGCAAGGCATTGGCACACGCTATCGAACTCGGAGTACCCACACCCGCATTTTCCTCTGCGTTGGCTTTCTATGACGGCTACAGAGCAAAGCGCGTTCCCGCGAATTTGCTGCAGGCGCAACGCGATTTCTTCGGCGCGCATACCTATGAGCGTATCGACCAGTCGCGCGGCAAGTTCTTCCACACCAACTGGACCGGCCACGGTGGCCGTGTGTCGTCGTCTACCTATAACGTTTAGGAAGTAACTCGTGCCAGGTAGGATCCCTAGTCCCGCCATGAGCGGCACAAGGTCTGCTAAATGCGCCGCAAGGGGAGTTCTTCCCGCCGCGCGCTTGAATAACAGGAGTGCAAGTCATGCTAATCCATGAAGACCGTTTGTTTCCCGCCGAAGCTGGTGCAAGGAAGATTGCCAAAGCTCTGTATGCGCAGGTGAAGGATCTGCCGATCGTAAGCCCGCACGGGCATACGCAGGCAGTTTGGTTTGCCAAGAACGAGCCCTTCCCGGACCCCGCAAAGCTCCTCGTGCAACCCGATCACTATGTCTTCCGCATGCTCTATAGCCAGGGAGTTTCTCTGGAGGACCTTGAGATTGGACATCCGGAGTTGAAAGACGCACGCAAGGTTTGGCGCATCTTCGCCAGCCACTACTATCTGTTCCGTGGAACGCCGACTCGTATGTGGCTCGACTTCGTCTTCCAGGAAGTCTTCGGCTTGCAGGACCGGCTCTCGGCAGCCACGGCAGACCTCTATTTCGACACCATCTCGGAGAAATTGAAGACACCGGAGTTTTTGCCCCGCGCCCTCTACGAGCGCTTCAATCTGGAAGTGCTCTCTACAACAGATTCGCCGCTTGACTCGCTGGCCGATCACAAAGCCATCAGGGATTCGAACTGGAAAGCAAGAATTCTGCCGGCCTTTCGGCCCGATCCCGTAGTCGACCCCGAGTTCGCTGGATTCAAAGAGAATGTTCGACTGCTCGGCGAGCAGACCGGGGAAGATACAACCGCGTGGAGTGGCTACCTGGCAGCGCTGAGAAAGGCGCGTTCCCGCTTCCGCGAACTCGGCTGCACGGCAACGGATCACGGGCATCCGACCGCGCGAACTGCCAATCTGCCGGACGCAGATGCCGCAAGGCTCTTTCGCCAGGTGTTCGCAGGCACTTCCGACGCTCAGCAGGCGGAACTGTTCCGTGCTCAGATACTGACCGAGATGGCGCGCATGAGCCTCGATGACGGACTGGTCATGCAGATTCATCCCGGCAGCGCCCGCAACCATAATCGAAAGCTCTATGAGCGCTATGGCCGGGACGTCGGTGCGGACATCCCCATGCAGACAAGCTATGTGGATGCGCTTCGGCCGTTGCTCGATGAGTTCGGAAATGAGAGCGATCTCACCATCATTCTCTTCACGTTGGACGAGTCCACCTACAGCCGTGAACTCGCTCCCCTGGCCGGACATTACCCGTGCCTGCGCCTTGGGCCCTCTTGGTGGTTCCATGACAGTCCCGAGGGAATGATGCGCTTTCGCGAGCAGGTCACTGAAACGGCAGGCTTTTACAACACGGTTGGATTCAACGACGACACCCGCGCCTTCCTTTCCATTCCGGCTCGGCACGATGTAGCTCGGCGCATGGATTGCTCATTTCTCGCCAAGCTGGTCGTGGAGCACAGAATTGAAGAAGACGAAGCGTTTGAGGTGGCGGAGGATCTCAGCTACAAAATGGTAAAGAGTGCGTATCGCCTGTGAAGGGCGAGCATTCCGTGTTGCTTACTGCCACTCGAAGTTCTTGCGGTCTAGCCCCGCTTAATATACCGCCAGGATGCTGCATCGAACCCATTCGGCAATGTTATGCACGGTACCGCCCAAAACACAAGAGATCGTGCTGGAATGGTGACACCTGCCGATCGCAAGAAGGTCGGCGCCCCACTTTGCGATGTGTTTGACAATGGCCTGTGCTTCATCGCCTTCGACAATAATTTCCTCAACTTTAATTCCGCACTCTTCCGCGTGTTTTATCCCTTCTCTCTGCAAGCTCCGGCAAAACTTATTCCAACCATTCCGAGGTGCGCAAGTTCATCATTCGACTGGACCACAAGACAATCGGTCGTGCTATTGCGAGATCCATGCCCAACGTTGCTTGGCGGTCTGCTCCAAGCAAACCCGAGGCGTTACGAGCGCGAAACAGACAGCACCCAAGAGCCGAGGTCGCAAAGCACTGACCCGCGCGGAGAGACCCATTGTAAAAACCGATGCCGGCTCATACCGAGGTCCGAGTTGGAGGCCTTGATTGAGCGGTATTATCCCAACGTGGGCAACTGCCGCCAGCCAGTCGGCTTATATGTCATGCTGCGTATTTATTTCCTGCGCCATTGCTTGAACCTGTTGGGTCCGGGTGCCGAGGATGCGTTGTACAAGTCCGTTGTGCTGCGCCGTTTCACGGGCGTCGATCTTGACCGCGCCGCCGCACCCGACGAGACAACGATCCTGAACTTCCATCATTTGCTTGAGTACATGAGTTAGGCGGCAAGATACTGGATACGGTGAACTTGTTCCTGGGTCGCAAATGCATTTGCATCTCCACCGGCACGATTGTGGATGCCACGATCATCACCGCTCACTCTTCGACGCAGAACAGCAGGCAAGAGCGCGATCGCGAGATTCATCAGACCAAGAAGGGCAATCAGTACAACTTCAGGGCCAAGGCGTTTCTTGGGTCAGCGTAGATCTAGAGTGGAAAAGCGGCATGGCCGGAACGGAGCGTGGTTGTTTGTGGCCCAAGTCTAATTCGCTCCCAATATAGTCGATATTCCTCCAATTGATTGGGGCGCTGAAGCATCACTTTGTCGGATGTTTGCGAGATATCTTGGCAAGAAACCTACTGCCGAGGCGGATTTGTTCCATGGTATACTTTTTTGCTGCCAAAACAGCCACTTTCCCGATTGGCGAACGGCTGCGACTCTTCTTCCCGGAGGTTGCCGTGACCTTCCAACAACTGTCCCGCTGGCCGCACTGTCTGATTGCGCTCACCCTGCTTGCCGTTTCCGCACAGATTTCGGAGGGCCAGACATCCCCCGATATGAAACTAATCGTCGACGATGGCCGCTACACCGAGGAGGAGTTTTCAAAACAGATAGCGGTCTCCGCAGATGACACAGTTGTGCTGACCTCGGACTTCAGCCGTGGCGTCCGAACGTTCGACATGGCAACGGGCGGGTTGATTTCCTTTTTGGAAGGCCACTCGCTTGCCGGAGATGCGTTTTACGATCCCAGGACCGAACTGTTCGTGACCACCGGAGATCGCAAGATCAAGATTTGGGATTGGCGACAGCAGAGGCTGGTGAAAACAATCACCCAACCCTTTCACTCCCAGTTCATGAGGAGCGTATACGTCGACCGCAAGAAGACGTACGTCTACGCCGAGAACTCCAGATACGATTTCGCCACGGGACGAATTCTGGCGGGCAATGACCAACGCGGTTGGGCGGAGCACGAACAGAACCAGGAGAGTATTCACCGCTACTTCTGGAACGATCAGTACTATGACTTCAATCCCGCAACAGGCCAGATGACCGTCTATGACTGCCTGTCGGATAAACTCGTCAAGCATTACACGCTCAACGCCTATCTGCCCGGCACCCACATTTATTTCGATTATGAAAACGGTAGATTGTTCATCAGCTACAAAGACGGCGTTCGAATTGTGAATCTCAGCGATGGCTCGTCAGATCGAGCTTCGTTTGACCGGCACAACGCTTTTGACTTCGAGGCAAGTGAGACTTCCTGCTACGGAATCTCAGCGGATAATAGATTCCTGGTGGCCGGCACAGGCGAAGGCATGGGGCTGGTGGTCCTCAGGAAGATCGATCCAAACAAGGGTTTTGCGAACAATACGGAGGAGGTCCTGCGCCGGGATCTCAGCGTGGGTGAAATCCACTCTCTGCATCACAGCAATAAGGTCGTTTACACAGCCGCTGACGCCTTGCATCTGCTCGATCTCGACACGATGCAGGTGGTTTGGAGCACGGAGGATCACGTCGCGAGCATGCATGACTTTTTCCTGGCTCCTGACAATCAGAATCTCTACATCGACCTTGGGGGAGAGCGTGTAAATGGCAGAACATTCCCGCACGACTACCCAGGCATCGACTTCGATAAGTATTTCAATCGCGTGTTTGGCGTCTGGGGTTTGCTCAAACCCGGGCTTTGCCCGAACGATTTGCCGGCCGCCCTCGTGCCCTTGTGGGAGCGGCGTCCCCGAAAAGTCCGCTTGGCTCTGCATCAGGCAATGGCGCTTGAGTCGTTTGACGACGCCCTTCCCTTCCCGGTTTCGCCGGAGGTAGACCCCTACGATCAGGAGCATCCCCGCATCCCGAGTCCCAGCGGACGCTATTCAGTGGCTGTGAAGGATTTCGGCGACAGCAGCATGTACGAGGGGGAACGACTCGTCGGCCGAATGCACGACCCTGGCGTAATCTACGTCGTGACATTCAGCCCCGATGAACACTACGTCGCGATCGGGGGCTCAGGGCGGTGGGTCACTGCGATGGACCTGAAGACCGGCAAACTTCTCAGGGTGTACGGCGAAAGCTATATCGCCTCGATCACGTTCTCATTCGACGACAAGTACCTATTCACATCTAGTGAAAAGAACGAAATCATGATGTGGAATATGGCTGATGGTAAGTTGGTGCGGAAGTTCGTTGGGGCCAATGGCGTAACGAATAGAACTCGGGTTACTCCTGACGGAAGACTGCTATTGTCCATAGCCAGCGACGGCTCGATACGGTTCTGGGAGGTTGCGACTGGAAAACTGCTGCTAAGCTCTTTTGTAGTGAAACCAGCGACTCTTCTGACCAACGCTGGTGAGGGGACTTCGAGTTCCGGGGCGAAAGCGCCCGGGTGTACGCCGAATTCAGACAATAATTGGGTCGTAGTTGCTCCGGACGGACATTTTGACAGCAGCGATTTTGAACAGACCCGAGGGTTGCACTGGATCATGAAGGAAGAAGCGCTCAGGTCGCTGCCTCTGGAAATCTTCATGAGAGACTATTACGAACCGCGCCTGCTTTCGAAGGTATTCGAACACGCGAAACTCACTCCCGTTCGGCCCTTGCAGAATCTCAACAGAGAATTGCCGATGGCGAAAATCGTAGGCATTGAGCCGTCAACAGGGCGATCGCCCGGTGCGACTGATTCCGGCGACGTCTCGGTGACCGTTTCGGTGGAAAGTGTGCGGTCTCATGTTCAGAAAGATGCGAACCGCAACTTCGTGGAGAGCGGAGTTTTCGATCTTCGCCTGTTCCGCAATGGTCAACTGGTTGCACAATGGCCCAATGCAGATTCGGCGACAGAAGCAAAATTGGGTGTCATTGACACGAATTCAAAACTAGAGGCATGGCGAAACCTTCACCAGGTTCAGTTGGATCCTGCGGGCAAGGCGACCATCATCTTTCGCAATATCAAATTGCCGCGCAGCGTTGGTCAGGAGAAAGTGGATTTCACGGCGTACGCTTTCAATCGCGACCGGGTTAAAAGCCTGACTACGTCAGCGTTTGAGTACCGACCGATTACGGATGCGCAGACCAAGCCCTTGGCGCGGCGCGCTTATTTGATTGTCATGGCAGTGAATGCCAATCAGTCTCACTGGAACCTGGAAGTCGCGGTGCCGGGGGCTGACCGGGCACTGAGCATTCTGCGGCAGAGCCTGAAAGACCGTTTTCCTGACGTTATAGAGATCAAGCTGTATTCGGATTTGGCGCAGGACAGCGCCCAGGTGGTTAGCACGAAGGCCCGCAAGCAAAATCTGCAAAGGGTGCTGGATGTGCTTGCAGGGCGACCGGTGGATGCAATGGTTAGGCAGGAGATCGATCCTCTTTCGCAGTTGCGTGCTGCCACGCCCGACGACGCGGTTGTGCTGTATGTGGGCAGTCACGGATACGTCGATCCGGCTGGAACATTCTACCTGATTCCGTACGATACGGGCGTCAGTTGGGGACTTACCGAAGATGTTCTTGACGGATGCTTCCGGGCAGACGACCAGTCGCCCCAGTGCATCCAGTCCAGGGGTTTTCTGGCTAACTCGATTTCGAGCTTTGAACTGACCGGGTGGTGGAACGGAGTGGATGCAGGAGAAGTGGCGATGATCTTGGACTCTTGCCACTCTGGGGCAGTGTCTGGGAAGGAGTTCCGGCCCGCTCCGCTCGGGGATCCCGGCCTGGGGCAGCTGAGTTACGACAAAGGCATGCAGATTTTGGCATCGTCACAGCCGACCCAAACGGAACGAGGCACCTGGATCAAAGGCGGAGACGGACAGACATTGCTGGTGTTGGCTCTAGAGACAATTGCCGCTGCTAATCCCAAGTGGACGCTTACGGAACTTATGCAGGGAACCAGAACAGAATTGCCAAGAATTATGAGGCAACTTTACCCGCAAGTAGGCGAGAATGAGATTCAGGTTCCAGCGTTGTTGGATTTCTCCGGCAGGAAGCGAAATACGGCGCCACAGGGTACTGCGCCCCATCAAGGATCGTCGTTTTGAGGAGGCTAGCCATGAGGTCATTGTCCACCTGTCGCGTGGCCGCATCTCTTTACCTTTTAGGATTGCTTTTTGTTTCCTCGCTACCTCAAACGCACGCCTCATCGCTTGCTCAATTGGCTGGGCGGTCGGTCCAATTGCAACTGGTGAGAGCGGACGATCTCGTGCAGGTGCAGGATTCGACCACTGAGATAAGCATCGGAGTATCCTCCGCGCCGATAACGAAACAGACGACGGTTTACAGCATTCTCCAGGCAAATGGAATTGTCCCGGATTCGGAAGCTTTCAGCATTCTCTATGATCTCAACCCTTCACTGAAAGACGTGAAGAATCTCGAACTTGGCGCCGTAATACAGGTTCCGAAGATAAGCAGCGGCAACGATCTGGCGAACAAACTCGGCACGGTGTACCTTGTAGCGCTCACTATTGATCCGGAGATCCGCCAATCGCTGAACAAGGCGATTGACGAATTCCAGACGACCGCCAATCACCTTGCCGCACTATCCCCTGATCATTTCCAATCTCCCGCCCAGGCTAAGTCAGTACAAGACGATGTAGTGACTCTTGCGAAATGGTATCTGGAAATCAAGAAGAGCTTTCTGCGGCGTACTGGTCCACCACTGCGAAAACTGACTTTGCTTCAACTGGACGATGAAGTCCATATCCTGAACGCGCTGCTGAGCCGGCTGCCAGAAACCGGTCCAAAGCTGACAGAATCCGACCAACAGCAACTCCATGCAATCTATCAGGACGTCGAGTCCGAAATCAGGTTGTACAACCAGACCTTGGCGAACAATGCGCCTGTTGCCGAGGCGTTGTATAAAGTGGTCATAAATATCAAAGGGGATAATCCGAGCCTGATCGACAATCTGCGTGTTTATTACACCATCAATGGTATTTTTCGAGATCCGCCGGAGAACCCGCCGGTTATCAGTTATCCGTTCCGGCAACTCGGTTCGGGCAAGTCCGAAGCCCTGCCCGTTAAGAATTACAAGGTGTGGGCGGCGCGGGATGGTGATCCCAGTCATCCTGTCACGCCGCCTCTGATGGTGCAGATATCGCCGCTCGGCGGCGACAAACAGGAATTCGATCTCAGTCTGAATAAAGGCATGCACTGATGAAGAACTACAAAGGATTGCTCATTTCGGCTATCGAAGTGGTGACGTTCCTGCTTTCCGCTTTTGGGGGATTTCTAACGAGGATAGCGCCCCCGGATCAAGCCGGGACTCCCTTTGCGGTTGGAATTGTCTCGTTTTTATTGCTCATCGCATTGCTTCTTGTGTCTGCCATCGCAAGACAGTCAGGGCGAACCGCAAAGCCCAGAGCCTGGACTGTTGCAGGAGCATGCTGCTTCGCCATTGCTGTTCCTGCCGTTTTCTTATACGCCTCCGCGCTGGATCGATATACCTACTGGTATCCTCCGGAGCAACCTCTGGCGCGGCGCGTCCAAGCATCACAGAGCGACCTCACGGAGTTGGCAAAAGACTACATCCTTAGAAACCCCAATGACGCCTCTGCCGCTGAGTTGGAGCGAAATCTGCCTTCAGACCAAATCTGGAACAAGCCAGCTGTCGACAGAATCAACCGACTCCTGCTTCTGACATATCTCTGGTTGGTAATGGCCTTGGCAACAGCGCTGTTTTGTCTCATCGAAGCCAATTCATCCGGTTTGAAACCGGCTGCGAGAGCGGCCGTTCGTTCCAAGTGACGTTTAAGTTCAGACGAACTCAGATTAGATCACTCGCAATTGAAGTCAGATTGAGGCGATCGCTGCCAATGGCGCTAGACTAACGAGCCACCATCGATATCATCTTCAGGACGCGGTTGCTGCGCTATCCGCGGTTTTCATTACAGGTCATCTTCGCATTAAGGAATCTTCGTAGAAGACAAACCATCAAATATACATGCCATTGTTACCAGCCAAGCGGCAGGGTAAACAGTTTGTGAACCCCGAACCGGCGAAAGTGGGTGGTCTTTCGCTGATGCTCAAGATGGGCCCCCGTTTCTTATTTGGGGCCGCAGCACGGTCACCAAAACATCCCCTCGGGCCCTTCCATACCGACCCTCGGGTCTATGCGACGAGTCCCAAGTCCGGCCTGCGGATTACCTGGATGGGTCACTCCACCTCTCTCGTTGAAATCGACGGGATTCGCCTCCTCATTGACCCTGTTTGGGATGAGCGCGCGGCCCCAACTCAGTGGGTAGGCCCGAGGCGTTTCTTTCCAGCACCGCTTGCACTTCAGGACTTGCCGGCCATTGATGCTGTTCTGATTTCGCACGATCACTATGATCATCTCGGTGCAGGCACCATACTGAGGCTTGCGAAAATGCCGATGCTTCGAAATGTTCGCTGGATTACGACACTCGGTGTTGAGAAGATTCTGCATACTCTCGGTGTCGATCCGAGTCGCTGCACCGCGCTCAACTGGACCGAGAACGTAACTGTCGGCTCAGTGACAATTACGGCCTTGCCCGCTCGCCATTTCTCGGGTCGCAGTCTCTTCAACCGGTTCGAGACTCTATGGGCATCCTTCGCTATCGTCGGCCCAAAGCATCGCGTGTATTACGGTGCCGACTCGGGAGAATGGGATGGCTTCGCGGACATCGGCAAGCAGTTCGGCCCGTTCCATCTCACTATGCTGGAAATCGGCGCCTCGGACCCTCTTTGGGCCGACATTCACATGGGTCCGGAAGGTGCTGTGCGCAGCTTTCGGGCTCTTGGCGGCCGCGGCTTGCTGATGCCCATCCACTGGGGGCTTTTTGACCTTGCACTCCACCGCTGGACGAAGCCAATCGAGAGCGTCTTCGCCGTCGAAGACCTGATGATCTGGTCCCCGACACCAGGTATTCCGTCCGAAGTTGTCTCAGACGAAGAAATCCGCTCCGACTGGTGGCGTTGATGTAACTTCGCGTGTAGCTGGCGACTTTTCCAGTTCCTTCCAGAGCAGGTTTCAGTTCGAGCGACTTAGAGATAGCTGGGCTGCAAACAGCGGATTTGGTCGGCGTTCAGCGACCGTATCGGTATTGAGCGCCTTTTCTGCGGCAGCGTTTCGCCCTGAAAGGGTGACTGCCACTCCGCCCGAGACCTCAAGTCGGACTTTGAGCCTCAGCGGACATCCGATTTTCCATTTGATGGTCAGCCCTACGAGAACCTGCATGCCCTAACTGAAGCAGGCCGCGAGTTTGGCAGTTACGAGTGACAAACTCATAGGCGAAATTTCCAAGAAGTACGATCGCTTCCGGCGCATCTTCGGCAGCCGTTCCTGCAGACACGTTGGTTCCAGAGCCGGGAGAGTATTTCAACTGTCTTGCACCCGGAAGTTGAACGGCTAATTAGGCTTTTACCGGTACTCATCAAAAAGCAATGAGACTCGACTTTCCCGTCCGGAACGGGCTCCGAGTCTGTTGCGCCTTTCTACCCCAATCTGACGCGTGTTGTCGTGCTCGTTTGATCCTGACTTGACAAGCCGAAGGTCCAGACTTCTGTACTTGACATTTTTACATGATAGGATACTATGTTTTCGCATCCAGAATCCTAAGGAGCCGAAACTGGAAAGTGCGCATGCCGCCACCGCCGAACCTCTCGCTGTCTCAGATTCGCCAACTTGCAGCTGGAATAAAATGCGGAAGACCGTCTTGGCATGGGCTATTGCAGGTGACTCACCGATATGTATGTCAGGCGAATGTGGGACTCATTCGAGTCAAAGGCTTCAGACTTTTCTGGGCGTTTCTGCTGTCTGCCCGGGCCCGATACAACCACTTTATTTCTCGAAATAGAAGGGAAACACTTGATTGGAGTTGTGTTCGACAAATTTCGGGTTAATCCCAAGATTGTGATGCCGACACTGGCCACGGTAGAACCAGCACTGTGACCCCAAACAAAACCTGTAACGACACTTTTCAGGAGAACTTCGCAATGACTCAACTTGCAGATCATAGAATTAGATGCTTCGCAAATTGGAGCATCTTTTTGCTTATCCTCTTCGGGCTGGCTTTGGGATTGTCCACGGCACTCAATGCGCAGATCGCCACTGGAGGGATCACCGGCACGGTGACCGACAGTACCGGGGCAAAGGTTGTCGGCGCTTCTGTCACTTTGACTAACATCAGCTCGGGTGTTGCGCTAAAGACGGTGACCACTTCGACCGGGACCTACGTATTCAACGGAGTGCTTGCGGGCACTTACTCGCTGAAGGTGATCCAGAAGGGATTCAAAACCTACACCGCCAATGGGATTGAGATTCACGTACAGCAGACTGATGGCCTCGACGTTCAACTCGAGGTTGGTTCCGTTTCAGAAAACGTGACGGTGACCACGGACGCTGCCCTCATCCAAACCGAAGACGCGACCTTAGGCCAGACCATCAACGAAAATGCGATGGACGACATGCCGCTTAACGGCCGGAATTGGGCATCGCTGGGCATGCTTGCTGCCGGAACCACCACAGCCACCACGAGCGCGGCTACAGGAAATAACCTGGCCGGCAGCGCGAGCAGTACCTTCTTCGCGGTGAACGGGACCAGCTTCTGGCAAAACGATTTCCGCCTGAACGGTATCGATAACAATGTGGAGTTTTATGGCGGCGCGCAGGCGGGATCGAATGCGTCCATCACACCTCCGCCGGACGCGATTCAGGAATTCAAGTTGCAGAGCGGTGATTTCAGCGCCGAGTTTGGCCACTCGACGGGCGGCGTAGTGAACGCCGTGGTCAAGTCCGGCGGCAATCGTGTCCGGGGCGATTTGTGGGAGTACGTCAGGAACAACGACTTCGATGCAAACGACTACTTCAACAAGCAGGCCGGCGTACCGCGCTCCCCGTATCATCAGAATCAATACGGCGGCACCGTCGGTGGTCCGGTCTACATTCCCAAGGTATACAACGGCAAGAACAAGACCTTCTTCTTCGTTGACTTGCAAGCCACCAAGATAATCGTGCCTGTAGCCTCTACCAACACCGTTCCGACGGCCCTGGAACATAGCAGCAATTTCAGCGACCTGACGGACCTGATCAAGTACAGCAATAGCGCCTCTACGACACCTCAAAGGGATGCGCTGGGGCGCTCCTTCCTGCTGGGCACTGTGTTTGACCCCTCAACCACGCGCCTTGTGCCGAGCGGCCAAACCGACGCAGTGTCAGGCTTCACAAACAAATCTGGCGCAGATGCCTATGTTCGCGACCCGTTCTTTGGCGGCAACAGCGTAGTCGGTGTTGCAGACTTCACGACGACGGCCAACGCGGCACTGTTGAACCACCTGCCTACTGGCGCCAACTACCTCGATCCGAACATGCAGGCGCTGCTGGCCCTCTTCCCGGCTCCAACAGCTGACGGAATCACAGGCAATTACTATCAGAGTGCATCAGGCAACCGGAATACGAATCAGTACGACATCAGAATCGATCAGAATTTTGGCACAAAAGATACACTCTTCGGCGTCTGGAGTTACAGCCACTTCAAGGAGCACACACCGACCCCGCTGCCCGGCATCGCCGATGGTGGCTACTACGGCCTGGGAACGGAGGATCACCCACACTACGCTGTCGCGGCGGGTTACTCGCACGTCTTTTCGACAACCCTGGTGAACGAGTTCCACTTCGGCCTCAATCATAGCGTGGACAATATCGTGGCGGATGAGGCCTACACCTATGGGGTGCCGGCAAAGTACGGAATCCCCGGAGTTGCTCAGAGCCCAGGAAATGGCGGACTCCCGATTATCAGCATCGGTAACCTGACCGAACTTGGCGTGGGAGGTTGGACGCCCACCTTGGAATGGGTTAGGTCAACGGAACTGGCCGACAATGTTACCAAGGTATATGGCAGCCACACTTTCAAGGCCGGCTACCAGTGGGACCTGCTGCAATCGGATCTGGTGCAGCCAGGCTGGGGCAGAGGAGGTTTCTACTATACCGGTCAGTTTACGACCATCCCGGCAATCGGAAGCACCACCACTGCGATTGCCGATGCAGTGCTGATTCCGAAGGCCTCGACCGTCGGTGGACCGAATTATGTGGGCGGCGTCGATCAGGTAAACGCCTCGAACTACGCGCCCGCAAACGAACATCGATACTACATGGGTGCCTACATTCAGGATGACTGGAAGGTTACCCCGAAGCTGACCTTCAACATCGGCCTCCGTTGGGACCTGACGACCCCCTATGCTGAAAATGATGGACTGCAATCCAACTTCATCGCCGGCGGGAACGGGAACGGCCCCGGAGGCACCCTGTACATGCCGAGCAAGACCTGCGGAAAAGGATTTTCAACGGCCTTTATTGCGCAGTTGGCTCTTGATAACATCAAGCAAAAATGCGTTTCAGGATTGGACACTGGTGATTTTCAAGTCACCAACTTTGCTCCCAGGGTAGGCTTTGCTTATCGCTTTATGCCCAAGGCCGTAGTTCGCGCTGGCTATGGGATCGCGTACGGCGCGCTGGGCAACATTGGCTTCGGCGGCACGCTGGCCACAAACTACCCCTATTCGTTCAATCTTTTCCTCGCAGCACCCTCCTCAGTTTCGCCGCTCATAGCGGAGGGCACAGGTGGGGCAACAGCAACAATCGAGAACGCCCTGTTGAATCTCAATGTGCAGGATCCCGCCAATGTCAATACAGCGGGCGTCGCTCTGTATGGAAGGCAATACAACTTCCAAACACCTTACACGCAAGCCACCAATCTTTCCTTTCAGTACGAAATCGACCGCTCTGACTCAGTCCAGGCATCGTATGTGGCTAGTTTTGGACGGCATCTCGATAACGCCGCGGGGACACACAATTCGCCGTCTGTGTTACTGCCGCCCGGAGCTAACCAATACGACTACATCCCGGACCCGGACTTTGGACCTAACTCAAACTACGAAACCACGAACGGTACCAGCAACTACAATTCGCTTCAGCTCATCTACTCGCGGCAGATGAGCCACGGCCTCTCGGTTCTCGCTAACTACTCCTTCGCCAAGTGTCAAGAGGACCAGGGAGATGGCGGAGTGAGCCAGGGAATAGGGAGCTACCGTGCCGAGTGGCTTCCAGGCTTCGGGATCAAAGGTGACTACCAGCTTTGCGAGACTGACGCAAAGCAGGTGGTTCACGTATCCGGCACCTATGAGTTGCCAGTTGGAACCGGACGCCAATTTCTCGGAACTGCAGGCAGGGCTGCCGATCTGGCATTCGGCGGATGGGCTATCAATTACATCCTTACCGATCAGGGCGGCCAACCCTTCACCTTGGGCTGCGCGGCCTCGACCGTATCTTTCTTTGGCTGCAATGCCAATAAAGTTTCTGGTCAAGGTCTCTACACAGGCGGTCACACTCAGAATCAATGGCTGAATCCAGCTGCATTTGCAACGCCGCCGGTCGCTACTGCCGCTTCGGCAACCATCGCCTCACTAGGTGGTAAAGGTATGCAAGCGCGGGGTCCGAATTACGTCAACCTCGATGCATCCATCTTCAAGAACTTCCGCTTTAACGATTCCACCAAGCTGCAGTTCAGAGCGGAGGCCTTCAACTTGGCCAATCACGCGCAGTTCGATAATCCAGGGAACTTGGATTACACGAAAGGCAATGTGTCAGGCTATAACTTCAGCAAGATCTCGGGAGAGCGCGGCCAACAGCGCCTTGTTCAATTCGCGCTAAAGCTCTACTACTGATCACTGCTACGGGCCATTCCGCCGGCTGGCGTCCATGAGGCGCCAGCCGTCTTTTCTTTAACTCCGACGGGCTTGGCTTATCCGTTCGAGGCGCCCTTGTTGCCACTTCTATGGGTGGTATCCAAGGATATGGTAGAATTGCGAAGTGTTTAGGCTCGATTCCTGAGGAGTTCCAGACTACCCTGACGCACACTTTTCCGAGCAGGCCGATCGGAACGGTGGCACTTGGTACTCAGTGGTATAGGCGCCCTTTCGCGCAGTTCCCAACTTTCTGTCCCAGGTGGAGAAATGGCATCCGAAGCCCTGAAAGACCTCAATATTCAGATGAAGCTCGATCGAATGAGCTATGTTCCTTATTACGAACAGATTGTCACCCAATTGCGGGATATGATCGTTGCCAAGACCGTGCAGCAAGGCCAGGCTCTTTGGTCACAGCGTGAATTGGCGGAAGTGCTCAGCATTAGTGTTCTTCCCGTGAAGAGGGCATATGAGAGATTGCGCTCAGAAGGTCTGCTGGTTACGTCGAAGGGAAAGCGGCCTGTTGTTGGCTCGGGCAATGTTCCCTGGAACGTTCAGGATTTGTGGAGCTTTACTGAAGAGATCAAAAGCCGAGGCTTGGCTTCGTCCACTCGATTGTTGAGCTTTGCTCTCACGCCTGCCGATAAGGAGACCGCGGAGGCACTCAACCTGAAAGAGGGGGACGAAGTCTACCGCCTAACCCGTCTCCGTTCAGTCACGGAGGGACCTATCGCCCTTGAGACTACCCACGTTCCTGCCGCCTTGTTTCCAAATCTTGAGACACAAGATTGGGCTACAAGCTCTCTGTATACAGTGATCGAAAATGTCTACGGACGCAGAATCGAACGTGGAGAGGAACGGATCAGTGCGGTCAAGGCAGGGCACGAAGAAGCACGGGTGCTCAAAGTTGAGGTCGGCTTTCCACTATTGAGCTCTCGGAGATTGGTCAGTGATGGCGATGGCATCCCGCTGGAGTACGGCTTGTCACTTTACCGTGCCGACCGCTATGTTGCTCGAGTACTTACGCTTCGCAGACGGCCGCAATAACCCGGCAAGCGGTGTCACATTTCATGCCGGCGACCCGAAAGAGAGTAGGGAAGTAACCGCTATCTGACAAGCCGGTGTCCGGGCCGGGGAGAAACCGCAATCCCTCTTCATGTTGTCAAAGGTAGCGGGTGCAGGTGCGGTGAATGCAGCCGGATTGAACCACTGAACCTTCGCGCGATGAGACAGAGTTGGATTCCCAATCACTTTTGGGTAGCGGGTTCCCGATTGCGAATAAGAGAAATTCTGGTTGACGGTCGGTGTGAAAGGATTTCCAGTTGACAAGAGCACAGTACCTGGCATTTGCAATCCGCCGATGGTTGCATCCAGCATACGGTTATTGTTCAAGTATTTCTTTCCATGGCCAAACGGCAGTTGATATACCAGTCTTACGGATACTTGTGTCCATGTGAATTGGCAACGGCATCCAGCGACCAAGAATCCTTGATGCCGTTACGATTGTGAAGGCCGCCCAATCGGATCACTTTTCATCAACTTTCACTTCATCGGCCTCCATCCCTTTTTGAGGTAAGCGCAAATCTTTATAGATAGCCCGAAGTTTCTCTTTCATTGCCTTATATTTCTGGTAGAGTTCCATTTCCGTCTTGGCTTCTTCCATTCTCCCAAGGTGACGATAGAGTCTGCTAAGCCGATAGTGGTCTAGACTATCTGTCGGTTCCAACTTTACCGCCTTTTCCAGCAAGGGCAAGGCATTCGACTGTTGGTTTAATTCGATGAAGGCTTGGGCCATTCCGGAATACGCCTCGGCGTCGTTTGACTGCAATGCAACAGCCGCCGAGAAATGGCTTAATGCCTTTTCAGGGTCTCCCTTTCGTGCGTACACCCTTCCCAGTCGGCACTCAGCTCGTTCGTCGAATCGATTGTCACTCAGCGCGGCCAGGTACTCCTGTTCTGCCTCCTGTTGCTGTCCAGACTCTCCCGAAGCACTGAGCAATTCGCCAAGTTCAAAGTGAGCTCCGGGAAGGTGAGGATTCCTCTGGATTGCCGCTCGTTCTTGCTCTATTGCTACGTTCGTGTTCCCCTCGGTGGAGGCTTCATGTGCCATGACCTGGTGCATCTGCGCTGAGTCGGGGCCTACCAGTGACAAGGCGAGCATCGAATCACCCGCCAATTCGGAATAAATCCGGTAGGCGGCATTTTGTACATCCAGACTCTCCGGTTCCTCTCGCCGAAGCTGGCCGATAACCCCTGCGGCCAATTCCATTTCGCTGCTGGCGACATAAAGTTCGATCAGTTCCATCCCTGCCTGTGTCTTGAACTTTCCATCTTGAAGCGCCGGAAACGATTGTTCGAGATTGAGTCGAGCATTCGCGGTCTCTCCGGTGCGTTTCTCTGCGATCCCGAGTAGACCTTGAATCTTCGTCAGTTCTGGTTGCATTTCGTGTGCGGCCTGCAAATGCGGCCGCGCTTTCGCGTAATCACCCTCAAAGTAAAGCAGTACCCCCAGATTTGCCTGGCCATTCAAGTTCTTCGGATCGAGCGCAATCAGAGCTTCCAGTTCCGGAATTGCGAGGTCAGGCCTCTTCTCCTGAATGAAATTCTGTGCTCGGCTGGTGTGGCTTTCAATCTCCTGCTGCCTGCTGAGGGTCGTTTGAGGCCTGCTGTAGGTGGAGCCCAGCATGAGCAGCATCGCAACGCAAAAGAGCCTAACCTTTACATTCATCACACGCTTATCCATCGAAGACGCCTTGGGGCGAAAGCTCGCCGGAATTCACTTAATCGGATCATATTGCGACGCCCCCTACACTCGATGGGATTTCACGCATAAAGCCCAATCCAGTGGGCGACGCAAACAAGGCAATTCTCATTTACAGATTGCCCTTGAACCGGACCTGATTGCTGGTGCGCCGCATTCTCCCACTTGCCGATGTCGGGAGCTTTGGTACGCCAGGCACCAAGCTTGAGTCCGTTCTCCAGGTGATAGTGCCGGCCAGGGTGCGGATTTCGCGCGAGTTGCGGTCGCTCGGCCATTGTCGAATCGCTTCCCGCCATCTGACTTGATCCAGACCAATCTTTTTAAACATCATATCCTAGGTAT
>Ga0364859_10351_pt2 | contig 20516 bp, 18 predicted proteins | sample ExccelAu500001D3_FD_206911 | JGI IMG/M metagenome (GOLD analysis project Ga0364859, IMG submission 206911) | Enriched cells from Trout Bog Lake Hypolimnion, Wisconsin, USA - BchlTB.Aug20.5000.01 .D3 | ecosystem: Environmental > Aquatic > Freshwater > Lake > Hypolimnion/Profundal zone | place: USA... | reverse complement strand
CACCGCGCAGTACATGCCCATCCGGCCTGACATGCGCGAGGCCATCCTGGCCGAGGGCAAAGCCGAGGGCCGCGTGGGCGGAAGCAATATGTGGCCCATCAACGAGCTCCAGATTGGCGATGTCTACGTTGCCGATGGTTTTGGAAAGATCATCGAAGGCACGCTCATCGGCTCCAACCTGGGCAACGCCGTCGCCGCACATACGCACACAGGTTTCGTCTTCGATGCCGGCATCCGCGATCAGGAAGAGAACCGCGAGATTCCCAACTTCAACGGCTTCTATCGCGGCTACGACCCTTCAGCCTGGGCTGAGATGGAACTGACCTCGATCAACGCGCCCATCCGCATTGGCCGCGCCGTGGTTTTACCGGGTGACCTGGTGCTGGCCAAGGCCGAAGGCGTGCTCTTTATCCCCGCGATCCTCGCCGAAGAAGCCGTCAGCACGGCCGAGTTCACCGGCCTCAGAGACGACTACAACTTCGAGCTCAATCGCGAAGGCAAAAACGGCGCGGAGTTTGAAGGCGGTTGGACGGTGAAGAAATACGACGGGCTGGCAAAGTGGATTGATGCGCATCCCGAGAAGCTGAAGATGGCGCGGAGTGAGTTTGACGCGATGGTGGCCAAGGGGATGGCGCACGCGGATAAGGAATAGGGCGACGGTTGAATGACGATGGATCAATGACAATAATCGAGCAGAAGACAGGCCGGGGTCTGCCCATCCGCTACCTATTGGTGGCGTGGATCATGGTGCTCAGCGCCGTGGCTTATCTTGATCGCACCAATGTAGCGATTGCGGGCGTGCATCTGGGCAGGGAATTCAACATCGACAATGCCCATCTGGGATGGATATTCAGCGCGTTCCTGATCGGGTATGCGTGCTTTCAAATTCCCGGGGGCGTGCTGGCCCGGCGATTTGGGCCGCGGAAGCTGCTGACGGTGAGCGTGACCTGGTGGGCGATTTTTATCGTGCTGGCTGCGCTGCTGCCGCCGGGTGTGCATGGGGCGCTTTGGCTGCTGGTTGCGATCCGCTTTTCGCTGGGGGCGGGCGAGGCAACAATGTATCCCGCGGCAAACCAGTTTGTGGAGCGCTGGTTTCCGATTGAGGAGCGCGGGAAGGCAAACGGCATCATTTTTGCTGGTGTCGGCCTGGGCGCAGGGTTGAGCCCACCCATCCTGACGGCGATCATTCTCGAATTTGGCTGGCGCGCTTCGTTCCGGTTTTGCGCGGTGCTCGGCGTGATTGCGGGCGTGGTGTGGTACCTGGCGGCGCGGAACACGCCGGAGGAGCATCCGCTCGTACGCGTTGGGGAGTTGGCCCATATTGTCGCGGGGCGCGGGGATTTGAAGGCTCGCGTTGGCAAAAGGGCAAAGACGCCTTGGGGCCGGATTTGCAGCAGTAAAGAGATTTTGGCGATTACGTTCAGCTATTTCACGTACGGCTATGTGGCCTGGATTTTCTTCAGTTGGTTTTATATCTACCTGGCGCAGGTGCGCGGGATGAATTTGAAAACCAGCGCGGTCTACTCGATGATGCCGTTCATTGCCATGACGGTGGGGTCGCTGGGCGGAGGCGTGTTGAGCGATTGGCTGGCACGCAATGTGAGCCCGCGCGCCGGGCGCTGCTACCTGCCGGCAATTGCTCTGGGATGCACAGCGACTCTGCTGCTGGTAGGGTCAAGGGCGGAGAGCGCGGTGGTGGCCAGCGTGGTGCTGGCGTGCGGAGCGGGTGCGCTGTATGTTTCGCAGAGTTGCTTCTGGAGCGTGACGGCGGATTATGCGGGAGAACACGCGGGCGTGGTTTCTGGCGCGATGAACATGGGCGGGCAGTTTGGCGGCGCGGCTACGGCTTCGCTCACTCCGCTGCTGGCGGCGCGGTTTGGGTGGGAGGCTTCGTTCTTGACAGCAGCGCTATTGGCTACGCTGGGAGCGTTGGCCTGGCTGTTGGTGAATCCGGGGGCGCGATTGGCGCTGGCGGATGGAGCCGCGGAGTTTGTGGAACCGATCAGCGAAGAGATGTAAAGGGCACACTCTATCGAGTTTGACGTTCCGCGGATTGGCTTTGTGGTATCCCACCCTTGTCACAAAAGCAAAGACGTGACAAGGATGGGGCACGCAGCCGCTCGGTAAATCGCGAATTCTTCGGCTATCTGCGATCAGATGATCTCGGACAGGTCGGTTCCAACATATACGCTGTGTTGCCCAAATTGATCTCTTTGTGCGAGTACTTCGTGGGGAATATAAGCGCCGGTTGTGGAACGCCGCTTTTGTGCAGGATGAAGGCCAGCAGGTACTCCCCTTCCGGTTCGTCCTCGAATTTAAATCTTCGCTCCATTAGCTTGAAAGAAATGTTCGCGCCGCTTTGGGTGGTGCCCTGTTCTTGCCTCGTCACGACTACGGCTTTCTGCGTGTCGAGGGTTGTTCCACTCTTGCTTCGAAGCTCTACGGTAATTTCATCATCGAGTTCATAGTCCGTGGGACGACCGCAGATATCTCCTGAACAGACTTGGACGCTACCACATAGGCATGAAACTTTATGCCGCATGTATTTCAGGGTCTGGCAATCTGGCACGCGGTTTAAGGTCTGGCCGAGTGCGATTGGGCTCAGGACGAGTAACAGTGCTAAGTCGGTAAGCGTGCATTTCACGGAACGAAGATACCCCATTCTGACGTTGTCATCAAACGATAACCCGCCTAAGACACTGTGGCGTGATCTACGAGCTGCTTCCCGCTTTGCGCGGTTACCCGGCCTTTTCAAGTACCAGTGCGGCCTGCAGCATGGCCTTGGCATACGCAACGTCGTACAAATCCCCGCCATAGCCGCCGCCTCCGGGATAGCCATGGATCGGTCCGCGCGCGCGGTCATAATCGAGCCCACGCGGATGCTCCGGATTCAATTCCCGCGAGTACTTGAGCCGCACCAGTTCACGCATCACGGCAAACATGTTCACATCACCCTCATCGATGAAGCCCTCGTCGTATTTCAGATACGGCGTCATGATGTGCGGGTTGCGATAGTGCATGTGGTTGATGCGGTCGCGGGAGCCGAAGTAGCGGCAGACGGCCACCGGATCTTCGCCCAGTTCGCGCGTGACGCCGCAATCAAATGTGATTCCATTCGACGGGCTATCGACAATCTCGATCAGGTGTTTCCAACCATCCAGCGTCGACATGATCTGCTGCGAGCCGCGGCTCACTGGGAACGGCGGATCGTTTGGGTGCAGCGCCAGCCGAACGTTGGCCTTCTCGGCAACCGGAACCACCGCCTTCAAAAAATAACTGATGTTGGCCCACATCTCGCTCAGCGTGTGCGCGCCTTCTTCCGGCAGTGGCGGCAAGTCTTTCATGCGGTCAAAATCTACTCCTGTAATGCCTGCGCCGCCCCGGCCCGTCTGCTCGAAGTAGCCCTCCATGGCGCGGTGCGCATAAAAGTTGTACTCGACCACCGGAATCCCCGCCTGGCCCGCGGCCTGAATCGATTGCCGCACCTTCTCAATCTCCTCGTCGCGTCCGGGGCGGCCGTAGATGGTGTTGGGAAAGCCGCCAATCATCAGGTTGCCCAGCGTGACGCCACCGGCCTTGAGCTTATCCACCCAGGGCTGAAGCTGACTCGCGCTCCACGGCAACTGCGGGCCGCCGGTAAAGACGTGGTAGACGCCGATCTGCACAACACTGCGAATCACTTCATCGGTAACGCCATCTTTCAGGTTGATGCCGAGCGCGATCTTGGGCGTTGCGGCGCCTTCCTGCGGCATGCCGTCGCCCAGCCACCAGGGCTTCTTCTCCTGCTGTGCTGCGGCCGCGGCCGGCAACAGTGCGGGCGTAACCGCCGCGGCTGCCATGCCCTTGAGAAGATTTCTGCGCGAAAGATCGGCTTTCATCCAACACTCCTATAAATCGAAATGTATTGCGGTCTCGCATTCTTCCACACTAGAATCGCGTCCGTCCACAGATTGGAAAGGAAACCGTGAAGATCACTGACGCAAGCAAGCCCAACATCAATCGCCGCAGCGTTCTCAAATCGTCTTTGGCCATGATGGCCGCGGGTGCGCTGGCCCGCACAGCCGAAGCAACCGAGCCTGCAATCAAGAACGTGAGTCTCGCATCGAGCCCGTCGACGCTGAAGATTACCGACATGCGCTATGCCGTGATCGTCAAGCCGGGCCCGAGCCCCTGCGTGCTCATCCGCATTGACACCAACCAGGGTGTCTATGGCCTGGGCGAGGTGCGCGACATCGCGGGGCCGCAGTACGCGATGGTATTGAAGAGCCGGCTGCTGGGCGAGAACCCTCTGCGCATCGATTACCTCTTCCAGAGGATTGCCCAGTTCGGTGGTGGAGCGCGCCAGGCAGGCGGCGTGTGCGCGGTGGAGATGGCGCTGTGGGATATCGCCGGCAAAGTTTATAACATTCCTGTCTACCAGATGCTGGGCGGCAAGTGGCGCGACTCGATCCGCATCTACGCCGACACCACCGAATCGCTGGATCCCAAAGTGTATGGCCGCCGTGCGAAGGAGCGCGTGGCGATGGGCCTGACCTGGATGAAGATGGACCTGGGCATCAATGTGCTGGATGGAATTCCCGACACCGTGATGCGCCCAGCAGGACTGGACAAGTGGGAACAACGCGAGCAGCCGCATCCGTTTATCGCGACTGAGGTCACCGACAAGGGCATCGACCGGCTGTGCGAGTACGTGGCCGCGGTGCGCGAGAACATCGGCTACGAGATGCCGCTCTCGATGGATCACCTGGGCCACATCGGCGTGAAGTCGGTCATCCGCCTGGGCAAGGCCTATGAAAAGTTCAACCTGGAGTGGATGGAGGACGTGATTCCCTGGTACTACACTGACCTGCTCAAAGAGATTACCGACGCCAGCCCGACGCCCACGCTGACCGGCGAAGACATCTATCAGTTCTCTGACTTTGAGACGCTGTGCAAGAACCACGTGGTCGACAAGATTCATCCTGACCTGTCCACGTCAGGCGGCATTCTGCAAACCCATCGCATTGGCGACATGGCCTTCCAGCATGGCGTGCCCATGGCCATGCACTTTGCCGGAACGCCAGTAGCCTGCCTGGCCAACGTGCACTGCGCAGCGGCAACGCGCAACTTTCTTGCGCTCGAGAGCCACTCGCTCGACGTGCCATTCTGGCAAGACCTGGTTACGGGCATTGAGAAGCCCATCATCAACAAGGGGTACATCCAGGTTCCGGAGACGCCGGGCCTCGGCGTCACGCTCAACGACGACGAAGTGAGGCGCCACTTGAAACCGGGCACGGGCTACTTTGAGCCCACGCCGATGTGGGACGAGCCGCAGTCGTGGGACGACGCGCTGTTCAGCTAGTCGTGTGCGTAACTTTAGGGCGAGGGCAGGTGAGTTGTGACGGCTGAAGGGCGCGGGTTTGCCCGTATACTTTAGCCAGCACATGACTCAACCTACCCCCATTCTCGATACCATTCTTGCCGCCACCCGGGCCACGGTGGCCGCCGCCAAAGTGCGCGTGCCGGTGGCCGAACTGGAAGTGATGGCCGCGCACCACCATCCGCGCGGCTGGGCTGCCGCTTTGCGCCGCCGCGCCGCGGCAGGCCCCGCCATCATTGCCGAAATCAAGAAAGCCTCTCCGTCCAAGGGTCTCATCCGCGCCGACTTTGATGTGGAGTGGCTCGCCCAGCGCTACGAAGCCGGCGGCGCAGCGGCGCTCTCCGTGCTCACCGACGAGCCGTTTTTTCAAGGCAGCCTGCGCAACCTCGCGCTCGCCTCTGCCGCGGCCAACCTGCCCTGCCTGCGCAAGGACTTTATGGTGGACTCGTACCAGATTCTCGAGGCCCGCGCCCACCACGGCGATGCCATCCTGCTCATCGCCGCCGCGCTCACCAACGCCGGGATGCAGCAGCTTTCCCGCACTGCGCGCTCTGTGGCGCTTGATGTCCTGGTTGAGGTGCACACGGCCGACGAGTTGGCCCGCGTTCTCGATTGTCTGGGCACCACCGGCGCCGATGCCATTGGCGTGAACAATCGCAATCTCAAGACCTTTGAGGTGAACCTGGAGACCTCGCTTGAGTTGGTCGAGCAGATTCCTTCCGTTTTCCTGCGCGTCGCTGAGAGCGGCATCGCCTCACCGCAGGACCTGGCCCGGCTGCGTGCCGCCGGCTTTGATGCGTTCCTGGTTGGCGAGAGCCTGATGCGCCAGCCCGATCCCGGCGCGGCGCTGGCAGCGCTGCTCGCAGAGCCCGCTGAAAGGCGCTGAGCCCGATGGCGATCTGGATCAAAATCTGCGGCAACACGTCCCTGGCAGATGCGCGCCTGGCCGTCGATGCCGGGGCAGACGCCGTTGGCTTTGTCTTTGCTCCCAGTCCGAGGCAGGTCACCGCGCCTGAGGCGGCGGCCATCGTTTCCCATCTGCCCGCAACAGTCGAAAAAATCGGCGTCTTTGTCGATGCTCCGCTCGATGAGATCTACTTGACCGTCCGCGAGTGCAAACTCACCGGCGTGCAGCTCCACTTTGACGCCCCGCCGGAGCTGCCAGCCAGGCTGCACCTCCGGCTGGGACCTGAGTTGCGCATTTTGCGCGTGGTCCATTTTGCCCCCCGCGCCGGCAAGCGAGCGGCCACTCTGGCCCTCCAGGCCCACCAGGACCCGCATGTCCACGCGGTCCTGGTCGACTCGCGCACAACAGCTGCCGTTGGCGGCACAGGCGTAGCCTTCGACTGGGCAACTGCTAGCAAAACTCTCTTCCAAAACGCGGAAGCGCGGAGGTTAGTGGCGGCCGGCGGGCTGACTCCTGAGAACGTTGCTGAGGCCATCGCCACACTGCGTCCCTGGGGCGTGGATGCGGTCTCCGGCGTGGAGGCGAGGCCGGGAGTCAAAGACGCTGACAAGGTGCGGGGTTTTGTGGCTCGCGCCAGAGCAGCCTTTCCATGACCCCCGATTGGCCAGGACCTCTCAAGAGGACGCCGGTCTGTTTTTTGCTTCCGCCTGCTTGACGAGCTTCAGGGCTCACTGCCCTAGTACACTGAAAAGTCCCCCATTTCCCGGGCAAACACCGCAGGAGGCCCCATGGCATCAGTCATAATTCCCTCAGTTCCCTCTGAATCGCACCCCGGCCGCTTCGGCATTTACGGCGGGCGCTACGTGCCGGAGACGCTGATGGCGGCGCTCGTCGAGTTGGAGCACGAGTACGACTTGGCCAAAGCCGACCCAGCGTTCCAAACCGAGCTTGCCGGGCTGCTCAAGGATTATGCGGGACGGCCAACGCCCTTGTATTTCTGCAAGCGGCTTACCGAGCAACTGGGCGGGGCGAAAATCTATCTCAAGCGCGAAGATCTGCTGCACACCGGCGCGCACAAGATCAACAATGCTCTCGGTCAGGGGCTGCTGGCCCGGCGCATGGGCAAGAAGCGCATCATCGCTGAGACCGGCGCGGGCCAGCACGGCGTGGCCACGGCCACCGTCTGCGCGCTGCTGGGCCTCGAATGCGTCATCTACATGGGCGACGTGGATATGGCGCGGCAGGAGCTCAACGTCTTGCGCATGCGGCTGCTCGGCGCGGAGGTGCGCGGCGTCTCGTCGGGATCGAAGACGCTGAAGGACGCCATCAGCGAGGCCATGCGCGACTGGGTCACCAACGTCCGGACTACGTATTACCTGCTCGGCTCGGCGCTTGGCGCGCATCCTTATCCCACTATGGTGCGCGACTTCCACAGGTGCATCAGCCGCGAGATGAAGGAGCAGATTCTGGAGAAGGAGGGCCGCCTGCCCACCGCTGTCATTGCCTGCGTCGGCGGGGGGTCCAACGCCATTGGAGCCTTCTACGAGTTCATTCCTGAGAAGAAAGTTCGCTTGATCGGCGTCGAGGCCGGCGGACGCGGCGCGGCGCTCGGCGACCATGCGGCGCGGTTCAAGGGCGGCGCTCCGGGAGTATTGCAGGGAACGTTCTCTTACGTGTTGCAGGATGAAGATGGGCAGATCGCGCTGACGCACTCTGTGTCAGCGGGGTTGGACTACGCCTCCATCGGGCCGGAGCATGCGGCGCTCCATGACTCCGGTCGCGCGGAGTACGTCTCGCAGGACGATGCGGCCACGCTTGATGCCGTGGTAAGGCTGGCCCGCACCGAGGGCATTTTGCCGGCGCTTGAAAGCGCGCATGCCGTGGCCGAAGCCCTGCGTATCGTGCCCACCATGGCAGCCCATGACATACTGGTTGTGAATCTCTCCGGACGCGGCGACAAGGATATGGGAATTCTGGCCCACGAGTTGAAGATCCAGGGAGCATAGAGTTCGATGGCCATCGTCTTCAATCAAAAACCCGGGCTGGTTGTTTATCTCACGGCCGGCGACCCTAGCCTCGAGGCCACGCGCGCCATTGCCATAGCGGCCATTGACGCCGGCGCCGACGTGATTGAACTCGGCGTGCCCTTCAGCGATCCGCTGGCTGACGGCCCGGTGATCCAGCGCGCCATGGAGCGGGCTCTTGCCCACGCGGCAGGGCAACACGGCGTCCGGCTCAAGGATGTGCTCCAGCTCTCCGCTGAGATTCGCGCAGAGCGCCCCGCGGCCGGCCTGGTCATCTTCAGTTATCTCAATCCAATTTTGCGCTACGGCCTCACGCGTTTCGCCGACGATGCCGCCGCAGCCGGCGTGGACGGCGTACTGGTGACGGACATGATTGTGGAAGAGGCGGGCGACTACCTGGCCGAAATGGAGCGCGTGAGTCTTGCGCCGATCTTTCTCGCCGCGCCCACCAGTCCCGATGCGCGCCTTGAGGCCATCGCCACCCACTCCAAAGGGTTTGTTTACGCGATCTCCCGCGTCGGAATCACCGGCACGCAGCAGAGCCTCACCTCCGACGCCGCCTCTCTCGTGGCCCGCATTCGGCGATGGAGCACGCTGCCGGTGGCCGTGGGTTTCGGCATCTCCAACAGCGAACACGTGGCGCAGGTTGCCCAGTTCGCGGATGCGGCGGTAGTCGGCAGCGCAATTGTGGAGTTGATTGAATGCTCCACACCGGAAGCAGCGCCCGGCGCGGTGGCTCGATTTATCAAGGGCCTGCGCGAGCCCCAAGCAGCGCTGGCCCGGTAAATGCAGATCATAGCCTTCAGTTTTTAGCTTCCGGTTTTTAGTCTCCCGTCTGCCGGATTGAGCCGCTTGGATTCGCTCTTGCAGGGTAAAGCCGGGAGCTAAGAGCTGTTAGCTGACAGCTAGCTCTTTCAACACGAGGATGGGATGACGCTGGAAGAATTGCGAGATCAGATCGATGCCCTTGACCGCCAGTTGGTGGAACTGCTGAGCGAGCGGGCCCGCGCCGCACAGATGGTGGGCCAGCTCAAGGCCGCCACCTCGCTGCCGATTTACGAGCCGCAGCGCGAAAAGGTGGTCTACGCCAACGTGCGCGCCGCCAACAAGGGACCGCTGCCCGACATCGAGCTGACGCATATCTACGAGCGCATCATCGACGTGATGCGTGCCCTGCAGAGAGACCAGTTGGCATCCGAGAGGAACGCCCCGGCCACCGAGCCGGGCCACGGCACCGGCGTTGAGACGCCCGAGACAGGGAACAGGCAATGATTGTAGCCATGCAGGAGAAAGCTACCGAGGAACAGATTGACTCGGTGATCAACGCGATGGTCGAGGCCGGAGTCGGCGTCCACCGCACCACCGGCGCCATGCAAACCATTCTTGCCGGCGTGGGCCCCACGGCTACGCTCGACCTCAGCAAGTTTGAGCTGCTGCCCGGCGTGCTCCACGTCCACCGCATCAGCGCGCCTTACAAACTGGCCGGCCGCGGCTTTCGCCCGGAAGGCACTGTCATTGAATTCGCCAACGGCGTCACCGTGGGCGGCAACAAGGTGGCAGTCATGGCCGGGCCGTGTTCCATCGAAAACCGAGAACAAATCTTTGAAACAGCCCGGCGCGTCAAAGCCGCCGGCGCCAGCTTCCTGCGCGGAGGCGCCTTCAAGCCCCGCAGCTCGCCGTACGCGTTTCAGGGCATGGGCATTCCGGGATTGCAAATGATGCACGAGGCCGCCCAGGCCCATGGCCTGCTCACCGTGAGCGAGGTCATGGAGATCTCACAGATTGAGCCCATGCTGCCGTACATCGATCTCTTTCAGGTGGGCGCGCGCAACATGCAGAACTTCAACCTGCTGCGCGAGCTGGGCCAGGCCCGCAAGCCGGTGCTGCTCAAGCGCGGCATCGCCGCCACCATCGAAGAGCTGCTGTTGTCGAGCGAGTACATCATGTCCGGCGGCAATTACGACGTCATCCTCTGCGAGCGCGGCATCCGCACCTATGAGACCGCGACCCGCAACACCATGGACATCTCGGCTATTCCTGTAGCGCACAAGCTCTCGCATCTGCCCATCGTCGCCGACCCCTCGCATGGCACCGGCCGCCGCGACATGGTGGCTCCCATGGCGCGCGCCTCCGTGGCCGCGGGCGCTGACGCCATTCTGGTCGAAGTCCACCCCAACGCCGACAAAGCCGCCAGCGACGCCGCACAAACCCTCTATCTGGATCAGTTTGACGAGTTGATGGGGCAGTTACGGGTCATCGCCACGGCGGTGGGAAGGACGTTGTAGCGGAGTTAGCGGGATTAGCAGAGCCAGCAGCGGCTAATGCCGCGAACACGCGCGCAGCGCAGCAATCACCGCTAGCTCCGCTGAAAAGGAAGGCAATCATGATCGAGCGCATCGCCATTTTCGGCACGGGCCTGCTGGGCACCTCAGTGGGGTTGGCGCTGCGCGCCTCGGGTTTTCGCGGCTCCCTCATCGGCTGGAATCGTAGCCCTGAAGGCGCGCAGATCGCGCTCAAGATGGGCGCAATCGACTCAATCGCCACAGACGCCTTGCAAGCCGCTCGCGACAGCCAGGTCGTCCTGCTGGCCGTGCCCATCTACGCCACGCTCGACTGGATGGAGAAGCTCTCCGGTGTGCTCGGCTCTGAGCATTTGGTCACCGACGTGGGCAGCACCAAGGGACAAATCTCCGAGGCCGCCTCGCGCCTCTTCAATACACCGGAGCACGCCGCGTTTCTGCCCGGCCATCCCATGGCGGGTAAGGAGCGCGGCGGCGCATCTCTCGCCGATTCTGCGCTGTTTCGCGGTGCTGTGTGGCTGTTTACGGACGATCCAGCCGCACAGCGTTCTCCGCATTCAACCGCGCTGGTCAGAGGCTGGCGCGAGTGGGTGGGCGCGATGGGCGCTAAGACGCTCGACCTCGAACCCGCGCGCCATGATGAGCTGGTGGGTTGGGTGAGCCATCTGCCCCAGTTTGTTGCCACCGCGTTGAGCGCGCTGCTTGAGGAGGAAGTGGGCGACGCGCCGGAGCTCAAAGACGTGGGTGGACGCGCGTTGCGCGAGATGACCCGTCTTGGTGCGAGTCCCTACTCCATGTGGCGCGATATCGCGCTCACCAATACAGAGGCGGTGCAAAGCGCGCTGCTGGCCCTGGAGCAGCGCCTCGCCCACTTGCGCGAAAACCTGCGCACCCCTGAGCTGCGGGACGAGTTCGAACAGGCCAACCGCTTCCGCAGTGAGTAGCCAATTCCCGGCTTAGAGTCCCGATTCTGTCTGCTGCTCAGTAGCGCCAGCCATGCCATGAAAGCGACATTCCGTAAACCTGTCGGGGGCGGACATCGTCTGTATAGAATGGACTTTGTAGAGAGCCCTGCACAGGTCGCTGATTGCTTCGGTTGTTCCTGGCGTAAAGGTTTACGCTGCCAGAGGTTAACAAGCAAGTGCCAGCGTAGTGATCGATCAATTTGGTTGTGAGGTTACGCATGCTGCCTGAGAAGACTTCCCCGCTTGCTCACGAGAAATTTCGCCTGATTTTCGCGTCCTTGACTCTGCTGGCCGTGCTGCTCGGCTGCATCTGGATTCTGCCCCTGGGGAAGACCGCCTCCGCCAGCTCCAGCGCGTCTGCGGATGAGGCAGGCGTGATCGAGCCCATCTCCATTGACTATCCCGAAGAGGGTTCCATCTTTCCTCCCGGCATCACGCCACCCACCTTTCTCTTCCGCGATCCGGTGGCAACCTCGTGGCGCATCAAGGTCACATTCGGTGATAAGGCGCCCGCTCTCCACGCCGTCATCCCCCACGGCGAACGAATGAAGATTGGCCCCATCGATCCGGAAGCAGTCTCTGACACCAACGAGCTGCCCAAGCTGAATGAGCAGATTTCCCAATCCTGGACATGGATTCCCGACGCTGCCACCTGGACAGCCATTCAGCAGCGCTCCGTCACGAGCCCTGCCATGGTCACCCTCACCGGCTACAATGGCAACAACGTCGCTGTCTCTGAGTCGCACACCACTTTTACTACATCAAAAGATCCTGTCGGCGCGCCCATCTTCTTTCGCGATGTGCCGCTCATGCCCAGCGCCGGCGCTGACGGCGTCATCCAGCCGCTCTCCCGTTCGGCCGGCCGCCTGGTTCACTGGAGCATCCGCGACATCACTCAACCGGCCAGCCACATCGCCATCAAGAGCGTGCCTACCTGCCTCAACTGCCACTCGTTCTCAGCCGACGGCAAGACTATGGGCATTGACGTAGACGGCCCCGGCAACGACAAGGGCATGTATGCCATCATGCCGGTCTCAAAGCACATGGTGCTGGACAACAAGAATGTTGTGCACTGGAACATGGATGGCCAGGTAGGCACCACGCGTGTCGGCTTCATGTCGCGCGTCTCGCCTGATGGCAGATACGTGCTCAGCTCCTTTGCTCCTCCGTCCAAGACCTTTGGCTCCAGCTATTACACCGTCAACTATACGGACTATCACTTTCTGCAAACTTTCTATCCGACGCGTGGCATTCTTGAGTGGTATAGCCCGGCCAGCGGCAGGCGCGAGAACTTGCCAGGAGCCGATGATCCCAATTTTGTGCAGACCGGCGGCGTGTGGAGCGCAGACGGAAAATGGATCGTGTTTGCCCGCGCGGCAGCCAAGAATCCAGTGGAAGTGGGCCAGCCCAAGGCCCGCCATTCCCAGGACCCTAACGAAACACAGATTCAGTTCGACCTCTACCGCATCCCCTTCAACGATGGCCGCGGCGGTGTGGCGGAACCCATCAAGGGCGCCAGCCAGAACGGCATGAGCAACAACATGCCCAAGATCTCGCCAGATGGCCGCTGGATCGTCTTTGTCCAATGCAAGAACGGCGAGGTGCTGCGCCCTGACAGCCAGCTCTACATCGTTCCCTTTGAAGGCGGCGAGGCGCGTCCACTGCGCTCCAACGCGCTGCCCATGAACTCCTGGCACAGCTTCTCGCCCAACGGCCGCTGGCTCGTTTTCTCTTCCAAGCGCCGCGGGCCCTATACGCAGATGTATCTCACCCACATCGACGAGGGCGGCAACAGCAGCCCCGCCATCGTCATTGACAATGCCACCGCCTCCAACCGCGCCGTCAACCTGCCGGAGTTCGCCAACATACCCGGCGACGGCATTGAGGAGATTCAAACCCCCGCCATTGACGGCTATCGCATGATGGATCAGGCCTTGGAACTCGAAGGCCAGCACAAGTACGCTGAGGCCCTCGTCCTCTGGAGAAAGGCCGCGGAGCTGGAGCCGGACGATGCTACGGTGCAGACCGACATCTCAGCTAATCTTTACTTGAGCGGCAACGTAGACGAGGCCATTGAGCACGCGCGCGAGGCCACCCGCATCAATCCGGCGATGGTTCAGCCTCACTACTATCTGGGCGCATTTCTGCTGTCGCAGGGCCACCCCGACCAGGCTGTCTCCGAACTGGAAACCACCGTCAATCTCAGCCCCCGCTACGCCTCGGGTGAGGACACGCTGGCCACTGCCTGCGCTCAGCTAGGCCGGGAGACTGAGGCGCTGTTGCACTGGCGCAAGGCCATCGCTCTTGAGCCGGAGCGCATCACCGCCCTGCTGGGCGCGACGCGGATTCTCTCCTCTTCGCCTGACCAGAATTTGCGCAGCGGAACTGAAGCTGTGGCGTTTGCCGAGAAAGCAAACCAGTTGACGCAGGGAGCTGAACCCAGTGTGCTTGATGCTTTGGGCGCAGCCTATGCCGAGGCCGGGCATTTCCCGCAGGCGCTCGATGCCGCCAATCGCGCCCTCAGCCTGGCAGATGCCAAGGGAGACTCGGCCGCGGCCAGCGGCATCCGTTACCGCATCAGCCTCTACACTGCGGAAAAGCCCTTCCACTATGCGATCCATGTCACCGCGCCCAATCCCAACGCGGCGAGTGGAGAGGCCGGATCGAGCTCTCCCGGTAATTGATCCGCGCTCGATACTGCCAAACGTGATCTGCTTCACGGGCGGCGGCCGACAATCATGCCTGCTCCGTAGCGCCTCCCAAGTTATTGGAGAGCGCCGGAAGCAGGCGTTTTCGCTGGTGGATTGGTTGCGATCCTTTTGCGCAGAGCGCAACCAGAGCAGATATAAAACGAGCTTCGGATAAAATGAGACAAGCTGGGAGGACTTCTGCGGGCGCAGCGGCTCAAGTGTGCGGTTCTGTCGGTGGCGGCCTTCGTGGTCCTGTTCGCCGCGGCCTTTCCTGCAATTGCCCAGGTCAGCAGCGGCGAACTGCGCCTGTCTGTAACCAACCCGAATGGCCTCGGCCTAAAGGCAACTGTAACCGTCTCCAGCACTGCCGATCGATACTTCAATACTTTCACCACCAGCGACGAAGGGAGGGTAGATTTCATGCGGCTACCCTATGACATCTACCTGGTGCGTGTGGAAAAGCAAGGGTTTGCCGCCAGCGAAACAACCATTGAAATCCACTCAGACCTCCCTATGGTGCGTACCATCCAGCTGGCCATCGCACCCGTCAACACGTCGGTTGAAGTCAGCAGCGCCGGACCGCTCATTGATCCCTATCGCCCCTCGTCCACCATGCAAATTAGCACGCGGCAGATTCAGGAGCGTGTGTCTTCGCTGCCCGGCAGGTCTCTGCAAGACCTTGTCAACTCCCAACCCGGATGGCTCTATGAAGGCAACGCGGTTCTGCATCCGCGCGGGGCAGAGTATCAAACTCAATTCGTGATCGACGGGATTCCACTCACAGACAATCGCTCGCCCGGTCTCGGCCCGGAAGTTGAAGCCGACGATGTGGATTCAATGAGCATCTATACTGCAGGCATTCCTGCCGAGTACGGACGCAAACTGGGCGGCGTGGTTGAGATGAATACCCACCGCGAAACCAGCAACGGCATCCATGGCCAGTTGATACTGAACGGCGGCAGCTTTTCGACCGGCGCCTCCTACGGCCAGATTCAGGACGTGTGGGGCAAGAACACGCTGGGCGTCAGCGCCTGCAGCGGCATGTCTGCCCACTTTCTCAATCCCGTGGTGCCCCAGAACTACACCAATCGTGGAACCACGGGAGACTTTGCCATTCATTACGATCGCGACCTGACCCAGGCTGACCGCGTGAGTTTGAGCGCCCGTCACGAGTTGTCCCGCTTTGAAATTCCCAACGAGCTGATGCAGCAACAGGCCGGGCAGTTGCAGACTGGTGACAACTTTGAGAGCATCGGCTCTCTCCGCTACCAGCACATCTTCTCGCCCAACAGCCTGGGCACACTGGCAGCCATGCTGCGCCAGAGTGCCAATGGTTTCGATTCAAATCCGAACTCCACCCCCATCCTTGCCACGCAACGCAACCACTTCCGCGAAGGCTACTTCAAGGCTGCGTTTACGCGGCATTTCCACAACCACGAACTCAAGGCCGGCGTCGAATCCGACTCCACATTTCTGGACGAAAGCTTCAGCTTCAACCTCACCGATCCATCGCAGTTCGATCCCGGAACGCCAACCACAGCTCCGCCCTTCGCCGCCGCTCGCACTGACCTGGAGCAATCTGCATTTGTGGACGACCTGATTCGCCTCAACAGATGGACAGTGCGCGCCGGCCTGCGCTGGGACCACTATCAGTTCCTGCTCAACCGCAACGCCGTCAGTCCGCGCATCTCCATCGGCCGGTCGTTGCCCTCGCTCAACCTGGTGCTCCATGCCTCGCTCGATCGCGTCTTTCAGACTCCCTCGTCTGAGAACATGCTCATCACCAACTCACAATGGATCAACCAGATATCTCCCTCCGTCCTGCACCTTCCGGTCAAGCCTTCTACCGGAACCTATTACGAAGCCGGCCTCACACATGGCTTTACCCGCCGAGTGGCGGCCGAGGCGAATGTCTTCCGCCGCGAATTCAGGAACTTTGCCGACGACGACCAGTTGCTGAACACTGGAATCAGCTATCCCATCAGCTTTGACAAGGCCGTTATCTACGGCGCTGAAGCGAAGCTCTCGCTCCTTCGACTTGGCAGGCTCTCCGGCTTTACCAGTTACTCCTACATGGTGGGCAGCGCATGGTTTCCCGTTACCGGGGGCCTGTTCCTGGGAGAAGAAGCAGCGGCGGCCCTCACTCAAACTTCCGGCCACTTTCCCGGGTCGCAGGATCAGCGCAACACACTGCGCACTCGCTTTCAATACCGGGTTTCGCCGCGCGTCTGGGTTGCCTCGGGGGCAGCCTACGGGTCGGGCCTGCCGTTTGCCTTTGAAGGCACACAAGCCGACGCTCTTGCCCAGTACGGACCGGCCGTGGTCAACAGGCTCAACTTCGCGCGCGGCCGTGTGCTGCCCGCGCTAGCCGTCAGCGCCTCGGTGGGCGCTGAGCTTTACAAGAGCGAGCGCATCAACCTGCACCTTCAGGCCGACGGCGACAACCTCAACAATCGCCTCAACCTGATTGACTTCGGCGGCTTGTTCTCAGGCAACGCCATTGCCCCGCCGCGCAGCTTTGCCGCACGCCTCAGCATGGACTTCTAAACGGGAGGGGCTCGCGGGCCGCGCAGAAAATGCCGCCTCACGCCGCGTCGTTGGCCGGGTCCAGCGCATGCAGCCCTTCTGCCCGTGCCGCCTCAAGCAACCTCTGCGAGGCCGACACAAAGATGATCTCAGTTCCCTGGAACATGTCGCGCGCCACCAGAGCGGCGCCCAGTTGCAGGGTGTCAGGCCAGCTCAGCTGGGTACGGTCCAGGAGTTGCCGCGCCGCCTCAAGCACCGCTGGATTCAGAGGCTGCTGCACCATCCGCGCCGACTCAAGTCGCAGAATTTCCAGCGCCGTCGTTGCGTCTTCTGTTGAAATGGCTCCGGCGCGCTCGCGCCGCCGAATGGCTGCGTAAACCTCCAGGGGCGTGGAGGCAGAGATCAGCTTACGATTATCCTCGATGGCCTCCATCAGGCGGATCAGCGCATCGGTACCGCGCTCCTGCACAAACAGCATGGCGAATGCCGTGGATTCGAGGAAGTAGCAGCTCACAGTTCCCCCCGTTCCTCATCAATGGCGTCGGAGATCGAATCGCCGTGAATCGCGACCGGATGAAACCGTTGCGTCTCCTCTGGCATGCCTGCCTCGGCGCGATTCAGCCGAATCGTCGTGGTGGGATACGCCGGTGTCTTGGGGTTGGCAATCTTGCTGGTCACCACCACGCCGCGCTGGATAGCCTCGGCCAATACCGCCTGCCGCGATTCGGGTTGCTGATTCCAGCGAAACGCCTTGCGCGGCAAAAACGAGTCGCGGAACCACTTGAGCGCGATAAACGCATGCCCACCGCGCTCAGCCTCAGCCAGCGCGGCGCACAGCTCTTTCACACGCGCGTCCAGGTCGGCGGGAATCACCGCTTCCTGGCCGTCGTCTTCGTCCTCATAGGCCGGCACGGTCGTGGCGCGCAACGGCCGTGCGGCGCGTGGTGCGACCTCAACCCCGTCAATGCGCTCAAAGTAGATGCGGACCTCGTCTTCTTCCGGCGTCCACGTGTCCGCGGCTGCATTGCGGCGCTTGCTGCGCCCGTTCTCACCGCATAGCTCGACAATCGCCTGGTAACCCGGGGGGGCCAGGAAGTGCAGAGCGCGAGCAAGTCCCGGATCGGCGCTGAATCCCAACTCGTTCAATGCTTCTTCAATGATCTCTTCGGCGTCAGGAATGCTTAATGTGGATAGGTCTACGCTGTTCTGTAAGGCTTTTGTCAATTTCATCTTTCCTTCTCCGCGAGCCGAGCCTTGTTCCCACCCCGAGGTTCTCCAGCCACGTCTGGCATCTTGCCGGAGTTCGGTCGCGCCCCGCGCGATGGACAAGGTGAAACGGCGTTGTTTCTAGATCTTTGCTATTTCAAGTGAATCCGAGCTAAAGCCCAGCACTGCCGATACAAAGGCGTTTGTTTTTGAGTTACAGACATCACCATCCGACATCTGGCGGATGGGGCCCTTTGCGCGTCTCAAATCTCTGTAAGGGTTTCCCGGCACATTAGCGGCTGCTTCAGCCATTCAAGCCGTCGGTCGCTTGTCTTTTTTACCCCTCAGCTATTTGAGAAACACTCTAGCTAATCCCTCGGTTCAGTACTTTACACCCCGTAGTGTAACCCAGAATGCGCGTTCGCAAAGCTGAGGTGTGAGCAATATTGCTCAGCTTCAACACCATTCACAGGAAAAAGTTGCATCGGCTGTCGTTTTTTTATATTCCCGCGGCTTCGTACAATAGAGGGTATGCGCACCATGATGATGCTGCTCTTATTCGGTTCCCTCACTTGGACCGGAATGCGCGCCGCTGAACCGGCATTCGATCTGGCCGGTCCCAAGGTCGACGTCCACGTCAAGCGCGGCGAAATGACCCTGCCCATCGGCCAGGTTCCGTACCTGCTTCCCGGTGACCGGCTTTGGATTCATCCCGATCTTCCTGAAAGCCAGTCGGCCCACTATGTGTTGATCGTCGCTTTTCTGCGCGGAGCCACCAATCCGCCGCCGCTGGATTGGTTCACTCGGGTTGAAACCTGGAGCCGCGAAGCCCGCGAAGAGGGCGTCTTCGTCAACATTCCTGAAGAGGCCCAGCAGGCGCTCGTGTTTCTTGCTCCTGAGACCGGCGGCGACTTCAGTACCCTCACCAAAGCCGTGCGCGGCCGCCCCGGCGCCTTCGTCCGCGCCACCCAAGATCTGCAAGCCGCCAGCCTCGACCGCATGCGGCTCGATGCTTATCTGGCCGCCGTCAAGACCATTCCTCTCACCGATCCAAGGGTGCTCAAAGAGCGCGCCGAACTGGTGGCCCGCAGCCTCAGCGTCAAGCTCGACCAGCAATGCTTCGACAAGCCGGTGGAGCAGCAGCCTGCCTGCCTGGGGCAACTCAGCACAGGCATGGTCATGGACGACTCCAATGCCCAATCACTGGTGAACCAGCTCGCCAGCGGCGACACCCTCAACCTCGTCAACCAACTTAGCTACTCCGGCATGGCCGGGGGCGGCGCATACAGCCCCTACTTCGGCGCTATCGTCGACACAGCAAAGATCCTTTCCTCGTTGCATACCGCCCATTTCCAATACATCCCGGCACTGGCGCTGCCCACGAAGGATACCCTCAATCTGCGCCTAAATATGCCGCCTTCGTTCCGCGACCCAAAGTCAGTGGTGGTGGTGGCGCTGCCGCCCATCGGGGCTTCCAGGCTTCCGTTGTTGCATCCACTCAATCCCGCGCAAAGCTATTGCGTCCAGGCGCCCGGCTTTGTGTTGGCCACTGAGGGCGCACCCCTGCTCTATTCCACCTCTCTGGCTTATGACCTCACGCTCCACATCGAGAACAAGACCGCTCCCATTGACCTACCGCTCCGGGCCGATCCAACTCAAGGCGGTTTGGGGCTCGCCGGCCCCCTGGCTCCGCTGCCTCCCACCGAAGGAGAACTCACCGGAGTCCTGCGCGGAAAGTGGGGCTTTGACGATTGGGAGGGGCCGCGCTTCCGCCTGCGAACTGCCCAGGTGGGCAAGTGGGCCCTTGCCTCGAGTGACCAGACCGCTCTGGTGGTGGGTCGTGAAGACGAACTGCACATTGAAGGCCAGAACTCGCAGTGTGTCGACAGGCTCCAGATACGCTTCAGCAGCGGCGACCCGGTAAAGCTCGCCTGGAAATCTCCCCGCCCCGAGACGCTCGACGTGGTGATTCCCATGAAGGATGCCGCGCCAGGGCCGGCTACCCTTGAGATCTACCAGTTCGGCTTGAAGCAGCCTGACGCTCTGCCCTTGAATGCCTACGCTGAAGCAGCTTCGCTCGATCGGCTTTCGTTGAGCGCCGGCGACAAGGATGCACTGTTGAAAGGTACACGCCTGGATGACGTGGCCAAAGTCGAGATGAACGGCATCACATGGACACCCGCCGGTTTGACCAGGGTCCAGGATGCCGACCAATTGACCATGACTGCCAGCGGCTCAACCTCGAATCTCGACCCCGGAAAGCGCACCTTCGCCAAGGTCCTGTTACGGGATGGTCGCCAGTTGAAAGTTGCTGTCGATGTGGCAACGGCGCGCCCGCAAGTGGAACTGCTGAGCAAAGCCTCTCAGGAAGACACCACCGCCGCGCCCTCGGTTGTTCATCTCGGCAGTGCCGACGATTTTCTGCTGCAGGACCGCCTCGTCTTCTTCCTCCGCTCCCGCGTGCCGGCCAACTTCCCCCGCAATGAGAAGGTTGAGGTCGCGGCGGTGGTGTCTTCCTGAGAGGCTTTGCTCAGCAGTT
>Ga0364859_10458_pt1 | contig 20692 bp, 15 predicted proteins | sample ExccelAu500001D3_FD_206911 | JGI IMG/M metagenome (GOLD analysis project Ga0364859, IMG submission 206911) | Enriched cells from Trout Bog Lake Hypolimnion, Wisconsin, USA - BchlTB.Aug20.5000.01 .D3 | ecosystem: Environmental > Aquatic > Freshwater > Lake > Hypolimnion/Profundal zone | place: USA... | reverse complement strand
CAGCCAAATTTCACCCGCCATACCGGGCTGGCAGGGGACCCCGCCGCCTACCGCGATTATAACGCCTTGCTTAAAGTCGCCGCCAGCAATTCTGAATTTTGGACCGCTGGCGTCGGCTGCTATTGGGAATACCTGAACTTCACCAACTGCCTGTTCGACCGGTCGGGCTTTGGCATTACGGGCGGCAATCCGGCTCAGTGTTGGATGCGAAACTGCACTCTGCACGGCGGCAGTCTGGCGCTTTACGAATACGGTCAAACCTGGCCGGTGTGGATTGAGGAGTGCGCCTTTGATGGCACCGCGCTACAAGTGGACGATAATTCCGGCGGCAACACCAACTACACCTACTGTGATTTCAACGCCTTTTTGACCAACGGCGACCGCCTGCCCGTGGATGGCCTCAGCCATGACGTCACCAATCTCGTGAGCTTCAACTGGCAAAGCAGTTGGTTTGGCCATTATTACCTACCTCCCAACAGCCCGTTGATTAACAGGGGAAGCACCACGGCGGACAAAGTTGGGCTGTACCATTTCACAACCCAGACAGACCAAGTGAAGGAGATGAAAACCGTTGTTGACATCGGCTATCACTACGTGGCCACGGATGCCTACGGCAATCCTCTCGACACCGACGGGGACGGGATTCCTGACTACATCGAGGATGCCAATGGCAATGGAGTGTTTGATGTTGGGGACTTGGGCAATTGGTTGATCAGCCCATTCAACGGTTTATCGCTCGGGCATGTCTTGCAGGTGTTCACCCCATTAAAGCAATAATCTTTCACACAAACGGAATTATATTATGAAAGCTTTCACAATACACAATAAAATTGCGTTTAAGATGATGCTTTATGCGCGACAAATACAGGCATGCGTGGAAGCATTCATGGTCTCGCTAGTAGCACTGGTGATTCTTTCGACATGCCAAACCGCACGGAGCCAAACGGACCATTATGAACATTTGTTTGTGTGCCCAGATCCACCTAATCCAGGTACTGTTTCAGAAGATGTGACAGTGGACGTTACGCACAATGTGTATAAAGATAATGGGGATAATACTTCTGCCACGGTGCTGACCCCGTGTAGCCCCAGCTCGCACATCAGCTTTTCCGCGGTTTGGACAGGAAGCCAAAGTGGCTTTGGCATTACAAACTGGATCTGTTCGGACACGCAACACTTTCAATTAGATTGGTCGCAATACAGCCAGTCTGCCGTCATCACACGGATCGAGCCCTGCCCAGACTGCACAGTGACCGTTACGGCCCAGGGGCTTGTACAATTGGCCACTGGCCTTACGACATGTGATCCATGGTGGATTGATATCGGGTATACCCGCATGTTTACATTTAAGAGTTCCAACAATAATGATGGTGGCGGATCGGGTGGTAGTGGGGGTTCAGGTGATAATGGAGACCCGAATAACGGAAACCCAAATGGTAATGGGTGCTCAAAATGCGATCAAGGGAACGGCGGTCTCGGAACGGCTGATGTCAGCAATGGAAGCGTGCATGTCAAGTTCAACTTGGGCATGTATTCATATTGGGAAAACGCCGGCTACTTGGAGATTAACGCGGAAGATCCATCGCCAGCGCTTGCGCAACCTTCGATGCTGCAACTACCATATTACCGAAGCGAAGCTAATGGCGTGGTTGACATTGTCACAAATACATCTGGAACAATCCAACAAGTGAAACCACTACAGGGTTTGATAAACGTAGCCGTGAGCAGTGATTATGAATATTGCCTGCAAATGTTTTATGAGACCAATGTCACATCAAAATCCGGTGGATTATATGGCACCAATGGTCCCGCCTTCGTAACTTGGACCATCGTAAACCCAGATGGCAATACAAGCTGCAACCGACTGCAAGTTACGGAATCGCGCTCTGGTTTGCCAGACCGTCCGTTTTTATTCGTGTACACAAATGATAACGGTACTGCCAAATGGGTGCTTACGAACAGCATCAACACCGTTACCGCTTGGCATGTTCAGGATCAAAACGATCCCACTTTGACCAACTACTTTTGGGAAACGCGCGTAGGCAGCACATTGTTACAAAAGCGCGAATTAACTTATGGTTACATAAACGGTCGGATCGTTCTTACCCAACAGGTGAATGGTGACGGCAACCTAACAAAGACCACCACCTATGGCTACGATTCCAACGGCATGTTGCAGAGAATTGATTATCCCGATGGCAACTGGGAATACTACCAGCGTGACTTGCAAAACCGGGTGACCACAAAGTACTCTGCAAGGGGTAATTTTGCTCCACCGGCCTTCGGGGCTGCTCCAAATCCAGAATCTGATGGTAGTTGTTCCGTCACTGCATACTATTACGACGCATACGTCCCGGGTGACGATGAAAACTTGAACCCGGCGATTGCACGCATGGAGCTCTATAGTATACCCGTTAATTCCGAGGGTAGTTGGTCTTTGCAGGAGGTTTCACGTGTTTATCGTTCTATTCCAACCGACGGGGAGGTGGATGAGTGGCATTGCCCCAATCCGCAAGCGGCGTGGGATGATTCGGCAAACCTTTATTCAAGAACAGTTAACTTTGCCGATACCGATAATGATGTTCTCAATGGCAAACCGAGAATGACGATCCGGCCGAATGGAACTGTCTCAATGTACAATTACCAGACAAACAGTGCTGGCGTGTTGACCAATATTGAAGTTTTGAGTGGGCAGCCCGACGTGGTGGTTTCGCCTTTGACCACTCCCTCATCAATCGTCAACGGAACACAAGTGAACACTGCTGTGGATGCTATAGGTAGAGTTACTTCGATAACCACCAAAGCCATTATAAATGGGAATGCGCTCGTGATATTATCAAAGAATGTGTATAATTATTCAGGTGATTCCGGGCGGGACTTTAAAATCGTTGATCTTTCGGGACGCGTTACTCAGTATTATTATGGCTGTTGTGGACTGGACTCAACTATTGATGCTGATGATGTTACAACCGTGTTTGGATACGACGCCATGAGACGTCAAACATCAAGAACCGTACATCGCGGTGGAATATTCGGAATCACTAGTGTAAATACATTGGACGGACTGGGGCGGATCCTGGACGAACGACGCATAGGTACCGACAACTCGATGATCATCACTCGCCAGTTTCAATACGACTTACTAGGTCAAACCATTTTAACAACGAACGCCCTCTATGGCGTCTCAAAAGCCACCAATGTCGTAATCAATGGACAGTTGTTTGTCACGAATACGTATCCAGATGCCGGAACTCGCATTGATGAGTATTATCGGGACGGCAAACTAAAAAGCATCACAGGAACAGGCGCTCACCCGGCGCAGTACATCTACGATGTGGAGCAAGACAGTGACAATGGCATTTGGCGACAGTTTAAAAAGGAAATCAGGACGGACCCTTCTGGGAGCGGCACAGAGTGGACAAAGTCGTATTATGATGGCGTAGGCAATGTTATTAAACTTATATACTCTTCTGCCAATCAGCCTTACTCATGTAGCCTTTCGCTTTACAACAACTTGGGGCAACTTTGGAAACAAGTGGACCCCGACGGAGTAAGCACGTTATATCAGTATGACGCCTTGGGCGAATTGACATATACGGCTATTGATATGGACCAAAATAGCGTGATTGATTTTGATGGTACTGACCGTATTACGTGCACAACCAATGATATTGTGACCGACCATGGTAAGAGCGTGCGTCGTACCCAAACGTATCGTTGGACGGATGGCGAAATCGACAATACGGGTACGCTGGTCTCCTGTGTGGAACGATCCACGGACGGCCTTGATACTTGGCAAATAGTTGTTGATGATTCCAATACTTGGTTAACGAACCACATTGTTGTTTCCCCGGGCGCCACCCGCATCGAAATGGCAGTCGCACCGGACGGTTGCTATCGCATTGATTCTTATTCATACGGGCAGATTATTTCCAGTAGCAAGTTCGATAGCTCCGGTGAGAAAACTGGCGAAACAACTTATATGTATGACGCGTATGGTAGGCAACAAACCGTTACCGACGCCCGGAATGGCAGCACCTCTTATGGATACAATAACGCCGATCAGGTGACCACGACAACCACGCCTCCACCAGGAAATAGCCAACCTGCCCTGACCACCACAACGCTGTACGACAAAATGTTGCGGCCTTACTGTATCATCCTGCCGGACAGCACCACTGTCAGCACCACGTATCTGCTTACAGGCGAAATTGGCCTGCAATCGGGTTCCCGGACGTATCCGGTGGCATATGGTTACGATTATGCTGGGCGAGTACTTGCGATGACGAACTGGAGCAGTTTCAGTTCGGAAAGTCCGTCCGGCCAGCGGGTGACGACTCTGAATTATGACCCGTACCGTGGTTGGCTGACCAGCAAGAGGTACGCTGATGGAAGTGGGCCAACATACGCCTACACCGCAGCAGGTCGGTTGTCCTCGCGGACTTGGGCGCGCCTGGTCGGTGGCCAGCCGCTTGTGACATCTTACGTCTACGACGCTGCCGGCACTACGACAAATATTGTGTATTCCGACGGCACCCCATCCGTGACAAACAGCTACAACCGCTTGGGGCAGTTAAGTTCCGTGGTTTGCAATGGAATGACCAACACCTTGACGTACAATCTGGCGGGGCAACTTTTGCAAGAATCATTCTCCGGCGGTCCACTGGCTGGCCTTTCCGTGACCAATGGCTACGATCAATTCCTGCGCCGCACCAATCTGGCCGCTTTGCAATCCAACAATCCATTGCTCCAACAATCCTTTGGCTACGATGCCGCCTCCCGGCTGCAAACCGTGAGCGACGGCCACGGCGACAGCGCCACGTATTCGTACCTTGCCAATTCGCCGCTGGTGTGGCAGATTGCCTTCCAGCAAAGCACCACGATGCGGATGACGACGACCAAACAATATGATTATTTGAACCGGCTGACCTCGATTTCATCGCAGCCCAGTGGCACGGGCGTCCCGCCCGTGAGTTTCAACTACGCGTACAACCTGGCCAACCAGCGCACCCAGGACAAACTGGCTGACGGTTCGTACTGGGTCTATCAATACGATGCGCTGGGACAGGTCATCAGCGGCACGAAGTATTTTTACGACGGCACCCTGGTGCCCGGCCAGCAGTTTGGTTACAGCTTCGATACCATTGGCAATCGCACGCAAACCCAGGCAGGCGGGGATCAGAACGGCGGCAGCCTGCGGCTGGCCAATTATTCCGTCAACAACCTGAACCAGATCACCAACCGGGATTATCCGGGCACCAACGACGTGATCGGCGTGGCGCTGGCCACGAATTCCGTGACGGTGAACGGCCAGTCCGCGTTTCACAAGTGGGAATATTTCCGGGGCAGCGTGGGCACGAACAACACCGCGTCGGCGGCGTGGCTGACGGCGGCGGTCGGCAGTGGCGGCAGCACCAACAAAGGCAGTTTGTTCATTCCGCAGTCACCGGAATATTTTAGTTATGATGCCGATGGCAACCTCCTGAGCGACGGGCGCTGGAATTACACTTGGGACGCCGAAAACAGGTTGGTCGGCATGACCGTCAATACCACCGTCGGACCACAATATCAACTGACGTTCGCGTATGATGCCAAAGGCCGGCGCATGCAAAAGACTGTGGTGAGCAACAGCGTACCGGTGGCCACCATGGATTTTCTCTATGACGGGTGGAATCTGGTTGCCATCCTCAACCCGCAATCCTCCATCCTCGAGTCGTTCCTGTGGGGCAGCGATTTGTCCGGCTCCATGCAGGGAGCGGGGGGCGTGGGCGGATTGCTGGAGGTCAGCTATTACGGCACTTCGACCACCAATTGTTTCGCGGCTTTTGATGGCAACGGGAACGTGGCCGCGCTTGTGAACGCAGCAGATGGAACGATGTCGGCGAACTATGAATATGGCCCCTTCGGCGAAGTCATCCGCGCCACCGGACCAATGGCCAAGGCCAACCCCTTCCGGTTCTCGACGAAGTACCAGGATGACGAATCAGACCTGCTTTATTATGGGTATCGCTACTACAAGGCAAGCACGGGGACATGGGCAAGCAGAGACCCAAAAAATGAGCGAGGCGGTAAAAATCTCTACGCTTTCGTCAAAAATCGACCCCTGATATCAGTTGACAAGCTGGGATTGGCACCTAGTTCTGGCACCCCACCTCAGCCTCCGAGTCAGCCTGAGGATCCAGAGAAAAAATATTGCAAAGTTTGTTCGCTCGGTGATATACGACATATTCTGCCTGAAGCAGAAATTGAACCGTACGGATTAGATCCAGCACATAAAGCGATTATTGACCAAACTGCGAATGGAATTGCGGGGAGCGATACCCTTGATTCCATTTTAGAAGGTATGGATGATCCGATAGGCACTTTATTATCGAATACTTCGTTTAATCTAGGCAGCATAGAATCTGCCGTAAATGGCTTTATAAACGGACAGTCGGCTCAACAAGGAGTATGGCTATTTATGCGGTTCCATTATCAGCAATGCGTGTCAGGTTATACATTATTTTGGCGAGGCCAAAATGTCTGGAAAGATATGCCCCCAACGGGGTGGTTGCGCGAGACAATAGGCCAGGTTCCTGGCTTGGATGCCTTTACAGACGGAAGCATGGTTGACGCGAACTTCCAGCAGAATGAAACAGCGGCGTTTAATTCCACTTTTTCCAAGGACCCGTTTACTGGGATATGGGGCCTCCAATAGTGTTTATCATGAAATATTACTGGCTATTGTATATTTTCCTAATCGCAACGGTTAGTTCGTGTCAGCACGAAGTATCTACAAGGGAAATTATTAGCGAACGATCAACTCTCCATGCCGCATATTTGACCAATGATTTGCAAGCGGCTGAAGGTATTTTTTATAGCGACCTTCGGACTTTGTCCAACTGGCAGAGCAACCATGTCAAGGGCATCGATTTTAATGCTTGTCAGGCTTTGGATCATCAAGGGCTCTTTTTTATTTATCGTAAAGCTCATCTAACAAATCAAATGAATGTTGAGTTCCAATTGTGTATTATCAGCGTCGATGCCTCTCGCCGACTTTACGGACTACCACCTGAACCCGCAGTAACTATGGATGAACTCGCCACAGCGATAGCTAATCGCGAAAGAATTACGCTTGACTTCGGCATGCCGACAAATAACGCTCGTGGGCTAAGGAAAAATGAACACTGAACAGGCCGAATGGCGATTTCGGCAAAATATAACAATTGAACTCCACACGCCAACCATAGCACCCATGGTGCCAATGAAAATTAGACGCTGAAACGGCTTCTCGGCTATGAACGATGAGAAAGTTTGCCTACAGTCTTACTGAACCGCCAAACAGCTTGCCCACCTCGTACTGCTGTCCCGGTTAACCAAGAGCGTTGTAGGAGGATCTTTCACTCGCAACGTCCGGATCGCTTTCGGTAATGGCGGCGACCATTCCAGCTATGTTGGTGCAAAGTGTAATCTCGTCCGCCTCAGCCGCAAGGCCGGAATTGCCTTGGCAGCGGGACGGTTACTTGCATCCGGCAACTCCGGATGGCGCGGCGCCGGCGACAGGAACCCACGAGGACCTTGAGTTTGGGGTGATCCGCGAATGACGCCAATTACACGAAGCAAAAACCCCGATGAACAGAACTCCACACGCCAACCATAGCACCCATGGTGCCAATGAAAATTAGACGCTGAAACGGCTTCTCCTCCTTCGCGAAGACTACGGAGGACAGGTCGGCTACGAACGAAATCAAAGTTCGCCTACATCAGACTGAACCGCCAACCAGCCTTCGTTTCACTACGGCCCGGCAAGACAGCCTGCCCAGCTCGCGGCGATGGTTCCCCCCCAGGGCTTGGCGGCGGCGGGTCCCGGTCAACCAGGCGCATGGTGGGAGGCTCTTTCACTCTCCATGCACGGTTCCTCCTTCGCCGAGGCTACGGCGGACAGGTCGCTTTCGGTAATGGCGGCGACCACTCCAGCTATGTCGTCGCAAAGTGTAGCCTCCTCCGCCTAAGCCGCAAGGCCAGAATTTCCAGAATTGTCTTGGCAGCGGGGACCGGTTGCTTGCAGCCGGCAACCTCCGGCTGGCGCGGCGGCGGCGAGAGGAAACAACGATGTCCAACACTTTCAAGACACTCAAAGAGCAGTTCGGGCAATGTTTTGGTGTGCGCACACCTTTATGACTCCGTGTATAGAACCAACATTGTCGCATTTTGGTAGGAGATTGTCGCGTTTTGGTATGTCTTTGCCATTGTAATATGGCAGAACCGTTGTTTAATCGTATTGATGAACATGCAGCTTCTACCAACCGCGACTGCAGAATGCGCTCTCGTGGTCTTATTGTGGTGCCACAATAAGCAAGAGAACCAGATTGAAAGAGTGAAACCATGAACCTGAATTCCATCGTATGAAAACTACAAGCGTATTTCTTTTGTTTTTGGCTTTAGCTAGCACCGGCGCAGAAGCACAGATTGCCAATGGTTCCGGCGGCGGCAATCCGGCCACGGCTTCGAACGGGGTGCAAGTGCCAGCCGCGACGCCCTTTCGGGTGGTGGAGCGCGGAGCCAATCACCGGATTTGGCAACGGGAAACCTACGAACCAGGGCCGAACGGCAAAGCGATAGCGCATGTGCATCGAAGGGTCAGTCCTAGGAACGTGGTATTAGGTCTTAAAAGAAGGATGCAATACCAATATTCTAGGACCCTTGTATGAGAAGTAGAATGGTAATGTTATTATTTTATGAAACACGTTCCGATGATGCTTATAGCTATTCCGTTTATCTTTGTTATGAATGTGCGCACCTACTGCGCCACAATGAACGATTCACCTCCGACGACCTTAAATGGAGCGAATGGAATTGCAATGCACCCTGAGTCGCGAATGGAATGGTTTCGTGATGCGAAATTTGGACTTTTCTTGCATTGGGGCATCTACTCCGTCCCTGCCGGCCAGTGGGGTACAAAAACCAACCTTAGCGAATGGTTCCAAGCACAAACCCACATGTCGGCAGTAATTTATTCAAAATATGCCGCGCAGTTTAACCCAACAAATTTCAACGCCTCCCAATGGGTTGATATCGCCAAAGCCGCCGGTGTGAAATACATTGTCATCACCGCAAAGCATCACGATGGTTTCTGCATGTTTGACATCACCAATACTGACTACAACATCGTAAACGCAACCCCTTACGCCCATGACCCGATGAAAGATCTGGCGATGGCTTGTAGAGACGGCGGAATTCAGCTAGGATTTTTTTACTCATTGCCGGATTGGCATCACCCGGATATGCCGCCGCAATATAACCAGAAATTTTTTCATGGAAATCCGGGCACGAACGCTGATTTTTCAAGGTACGTTGCTTATATGCACAATCAAATTAAGGAGTTGTTGCTAAATTACGGCCCTCTCGGCATGCTCTGGTTTGATGGAGGTTCGGCTATGCGCGGCGCTGGAAGGCCTGAACTGATCAAGGCCGATGAACTCTTGGCCATGATTCATGAAATTCAACCCGCATGCCTAGTCAATGACCGTCTTGGCAGGGGCAAGGATTACAACACTGATGAGCGTGTGATTCCCGGTGCGTATCCTGGGAGCGATTTTGAAGTATGCATGCCCTTAAACGACCATTGGAGTTATAACAGTGCGGACCACAACTGGAAATCGGCAAGAACAGTCATCCGTAATCTGGTGGATATTGCCAGCAAGGGTGGAAATTATCTGCTAGATGTGGGACCGACTGCGGATGGCTCATTACCTCCAGCAGCCATCGAAATACTGAAGGAAACCGGGAAATGGCTGAAAGATAGTGGTGATTCGATTTATGGCACCGGGAGGAGCCCTTGGCTGGATGTGCCACCTTGGGGTCGCATCACTGCCAAGGACAATGAGATATTTGTTCATATTTTTGTACGGCCCCCCGACGGGATTATCCGGCTCACAGGGCTAAAAACAAAGCCAACCAGCATAAGCTTTTTGAGTGAAGTCAGAGGCGGGGGGGCAATGACCGCAAGCCCTCAGGATGGTGATATGCTTGTTCAACTGGCGGAGGTACTCCCGAACCCAATTGACAGCGTGGTTGTTCTGCGATTCAACCAAACTCCAGAAATCACAGGGCTCAGTTTGCCTCAAGCAAAATGATGTGGGCTACAGGCATACGCAGGACTGGCTGAGGGATGGGTTTTGCCTACCAACACTGACTGTTGTAGCCTAGCGTATACTTCAATCTGTGTTCACGGAACCACTGAAATTGCGGCGTTCGACCTGGGCGACGGCTTGGTTGACTTTGCTTTCCGGGTGATCGGGGGAGGAAGGGGCGTGCAACCGGAGATCGAGGGCCGCTTTGCGTCCGTCGGTGGTGACCAGCAGCACGTTTTCATCACGCGGATCAATTCGGCCGCTCTTCAATGCTTCTGCCCGTTCGACCAGTGATTCCACGATTTTGGCCAGTTCCGGGGAACAGGGCGCGCTGACCACCGCCGGTTTGCCGCCGCGCAGTTCTGGCACGTGAATCCTCGATGCGCCATCTGGGGTGGCTGTCCAACGTGTATTGGCCCGCCCCTTGCGTGGAAAAGACCACCTGCGACGCCTGCACGTCCACCACATCCAGTGCCAACTTGGCGTACGCCACCTGTTTCTTCCTGCTCCCCCCACTGCGTCGGAAAACAACCCCCGCATATAACTTGAGCGATTGTCGGACTTCCCCACCATCAAGGCGGTCTTACGACTTGATGAGATCACCTGATTCGATTCGATTGCACAGCCAGCCAGAAGCAGTACGGCGAGAGCCGCGCCCATGAGACCAATCGCAGAAGCACAGGCTCGGCGGGCAGGGCAAAACCATTTTGATCACGCACCTCCAGCAAACCGGTGGATTCGCACGTTGATGTCTTTTTTGGTTGCCGTAGCCCAACACATTCCATCTGTCAACCAACTGTCTGACTCTATTTGACGTAATTCTCCAAGCTAAAATGAAAATGGCTTTGTATTTGTTGTCATTTACTTGATTTCTTTTGCCATTGCATCCCGCCAAAACCTTGGCGGACGGGAACCCCAGAACCCTGTCCCGCCCGCCGCCCGTGGCCAAGCCGCCTCGATTCCCCCTAGGCCGGCCAAAATCGGTTGGAGCCTTCAAAGCCCGTACCCACTGATTCGCAAACTGGCGGCGGCAGGTTACAGCGCGATTGCAGAAAATTTGCGTCAAGCCGGAAAAGTGCTCCCCCATTAAATGCGCGGCATCTGCGGGAAGCACGGGGACCGCGGAAATGAAGGACGAGTCGTGCTGCGTCCGCCTCCTTACGTCGGCAACTACGGTGCCAAATGGCGGATTACTGAAAGGACGGATGCGACTGGTTGTCGGCGTTCCAGCGGCGCTGGTTCTCATCGCCCGGGTCCAACCAGGCGGATTGTTTGGCGTACTCCACGTGGGCGTCGCAGAAGATCATGTTGGCACCGTTGGCGTGGTTCTTGTTCGCTCCGGGATAACCCTGCGGTTCCATAATGAAAGGGAAGATATTGTACAGCGGGTCGGTGGGAGAAAGCGTGGCCGCCAGCAGCGGCGGGGGCAGAAAAGTCATGCCATCTCCAATGGCAATCATATTGCTCGGCACGCGCACCCAATTCTCGGACGCCGGCGCGTAGTTTCCCATCCCGGGTCCGGTCCAAACAAAACTTCCGCCCAACCCCGGATTTTGCGGCGGCGGATTGATTTCCACCGCGCCGGACGCATTGTAGCCGTAATGGGGGAAAATGGTCTGGTTCGTGGGAAAGTACTCCAGAAATTGAGGCGAGGCCGGTATCAGTTGCGGGCAATAAAGCACCTGATCCGCCGCGGACGGCCAGAGCGCGTGTTGCCAGGCCCCCAAACTATTGGTGGACATAGCCAGGGGATAAAATCCATTTTCGTCCACATAAAGTTTGAGCGCCACACCGAGTTGACGGAGATTCGCGGCGCAATGAATCCGCCTGGCCTTGCTTTGCGCGGCTTGTAGAGATGGCAGCAACAGGCTTGCCAGCAAGGCGATGCAGCCGATCACCACGAGCAATTCAACCAGGGTAAAAGCCGCCCCGGCACGAATCGCGCGCCGAGCGGCAGGAGGAACCAACTCCGACGACGCTGGCCATGCACCCCGGCCAAGCGAAAGCCGTTGGCGGGAAATCGCCCATTTCTTCCGGCGATCCAGCGCCAATTGCCTTTTGCCGCTTGGCAGTATCGGATTCAAGGTAAGCCAACCACGCGATAAAATCGCTGGGTTGGGCTTAAAGTGTCCGTCCAATTCGTGCCGCTTGTCAAGCCCAACAACTGCCAGTTGGTGCTCGCCAGCGACCCCTTGGCCAAAACCTGATAATTGGAGGAATTGGAAAAAGTCAACCAATTCAACAGGGCGGACCCATCTTGCACCTGGATAGCCAAGTTCTGTGGGATTGGAGAAGGCGGAAGGGAAATCGTGTCGGTATAATAGCTGGCAAAATACATCCGCTCGACCGAGTTGGTCATTGGGCTGGGGACAATTTCGCCAGCCACCGTGATGCTCCCATAGATCGTGATTTGCACGGCCACGCCCAGGCTTGGGGCCAGCCAGTAATAACACTGATTGGTGGAGTTTTCGTAGGGAGAGCCAAAAAGGTAGCCGGTGCAACCCTGCACCTCATGCACCCGCCAAGCCGCCATCGCTCCGAGATTGGGCAGGACCAATGTCCCCTCCGCATCCACGGTGGCAATGTCCGAAAATCCGTATTCAATTGGAATGTATCCATCAATGGTCGAGTTCCAGGATGTCGTGCGCGTCCAAGTCTGGCCTTTGGTGATGGTGGCAGGAATGTCCAAGGTGGGTGGATCTAACACGGCTAAGCCGTCGGCATCCGTGCCTGGAACATAATAGCCATTGTAAAAACGACCTTGATCGGTGATGCTGTAATAGCGCCAGGCGGTTTGGTTCGTGGCCGACACGGTGATCGTGGAGTCCTGCTCCGCATACGACGCATCCGGGAAACTGCCGCCATCCATGCCATCAGCCGGAGCGAAGATGTCGGTGCGCAGGATGGCTTCGTTGGTTTGTTGCAGTTGGGAGAAGTCCCAGGTTGGCCCCGTGGGCGGGGGAAGCGGACCGGTGGAATTCGTAACGAATGTCAGCATGGCCGCGACGTTGAGGTAGTTGGTGCTGAAGTATGAGCAGTTGTATTCACCGGCCAGGCTCGGCAGGTTTGTCGCCGAGAAATGCAAGCCCGCGGCATGGGCGCACAAACCGATTAGCAGGGCGGAATATAACGGGAGTATTTTTTTATTGGTTGAATCAACGCGCACACTCGTTGATTCGCAAGCTACCGACGGCAGGTTACAGCGCTATTGAAGAAAATTTGGGCCAGGCACAGGCGGATGATAAAAGCGTGGTGTCAGGATTCGGAATTGGAGCGCCGGTCGTCCCATCGGGACTCGTTGCAAAATATGCGCCTTGGGTTAGGAGAAGAGCACCCACACCCAATTCTCAGACGTCGGCACGTAGTTCCCCATTCCGGGACGCTGCGCGCAGTTCGGGGAGTTTTGGCGAAGGGCGCTTTCCACCGCCCTGCCTGGTCCTTATCTGCAGTTGGTGTTAACGACCCAACCCAAAACCGTGGCGCCATCCGTGTTTGCGGCGGGAGGCGGCTGATAGAAGTTATCCAGAAGGCCGGTGCTGCTCATGGGGATGCCCGAACTTGTCCGCCCACAGCCCCGCCATTGGCCATGCAGCCAACCCCGGTCATGACGTAACTGGTCACCGAGGAAGAGGCAACCGCCACACCGTTGCGGTCATACACCACATAGTTGATGACATTCGTTCCCTGCGGCGCGTTGGTCCAAGTGAACGAGGAGGGCGCATTGGTCAGCGTCCCCAACAACACTCCGTTGGAATAAAAGCCGACCGACAAACCGCCCTTCCATAAAGTGGTATTGGGGATGGCAATGCTGGTATTGTTACCAGCGGTCTGCACCATTAACAACTGGCCTATTATCGCTGTTATTAGCAAAGTGTACTCGATAGTGCTCTGAGCGATTGATAGGTACGGGAAAAAAACCGCTCCCGTGATCATGAATCCGGCCGCCAGCAGCCTGAGCAGGCGTTTGCGAAGAGTTTTCATAGTTTTGTGAAGTTGTTAATTAGGTCAATGTTGCTGTGGTTGTTGGACGGAAATTGTTGCCGAATCCATGAGCGCCCTCAGCTTGGACCGGGCGGTTTGGCGCTGGGCCAGCGCCCAAGGATCGTTCGGATTATCGGCTAACAACTGATTGATCTGATCCAGGGCCGGCCCGATTGCTCCCAGCGCCAATTCCACCTCAATTTTGCCGTGCCGGGTGGCTAGGTCGCCGGGCTGGCTCTTTTCCAGCCGGCCGACCAGTTGCCAGGCCAGCTCGTTGTCCCCCAATTGCAAGGCGAATTGGAGATAGGCGCGGCACTCCAGCGCTGAGGTCTCGGGAGCACCCACCGCCGCCCGGATGTCGGCCAGGCAATTGGTTATGGCGGCCAAAGCATTCGTTGGCTGGCTGGCGGCCAGTTCACACTCGGTGCGGGCCGCCAGATAGCGGGCCAACCGGGTCATCTGCGGCATCATGGAGGCGGAATCGGCGCTCATTTGATACAACCGGGCCTGCAGTTCCCGAATCGTGTCCAAGGGCGGGCCGGATCGGGGTTGTTGATTTTCCAGCATCATGCCCGCCAGCGCCGGCATTAGCGCCTCCGGATGATGCTGCCAGCCAAATTCAATCTCCTGCACCGCGATTACGGGATTGGCAAGGTAAGGATGCATCAGTCTTCCCAAACCGTTGCCCGCAGCCAGCATGCCCTGCTGAATGCACGGCAAGCGCGCTATGCGCCAGACCGGCCGGTTCGTCAATCCCCGGAAATCCCCGGGCATGAGCATGATTCCGGCGGAAAACGGGTCGGTGCGCAGCTTGTCCAGCGGGGTCCGCCCGGGCGATTGCTGCCGGAGCAGCGCATCCACGTCATAGAACGCGGCGGCGGCGGCGTAAGCGCTACAGGCCTGGTTCATTTCTTCCCAGATATTTGAATTGATTGAATTTACCTGGCCGCGCAGCGACTGCATTTCTGTCCGGGCACCCGCAAGGTTTCCCGCCATCGCCAGTTCGGCGGCCGCGATGAATCCCGGCGACGGATCATCCGGATAGAGAATTCTGAATACGGCCGCGTGATTGACGAGCTCTTGGTGGCGTCCCAGCAGAAACTCCAGACTCAGGCTGTGCCGGTGCGCGCCGTGATGATAAGAGTCATACTGCAAGGCTTGATGAAAAAAGTCCAACGCCGCCAGGGAGGACTCCGCCAGCAATCCATTGGCGAACGATTTGTCGGCCGCGTCTAAGCTGAAGCCCAGCGCCGCGCGGACATGTTGGACGCCCTGGTTCGCGGTGGCCGCGTCGAAAAGCTCGTGTTCGCCCAACCACAGCAGCACGGCGCCGCGTTGCTCTCCCAGATCGTTCCGGCGCGAAAGTTTCACCAGTTCGGCGCGGGATTTTTCCGGTTCGGAGAGAATCGTCCACGCTTTCGCCTCTTGGAGGCCTAGATAAATCTTGTCCCGGTATCCGGCGGCGTCCGCCGCCTGCCAGCCAGTGAGCGCCTCACGCCAGTGGCCGCTACGCGCCGCGAGTTCCGCGTTGCGGACCAGCGTGGCCTGCCGCGCCGCGTCGCGTTGCGCTTTGAAGCCGTGGGCGAAGGAAAGCGCCACGGACAACAGCAAGCACGCGCCACCCGCGAGCAACACGTACGAGACATTTCGCTGCGACCACTTTTGCAGCTTCAACAACGCCCCGGGTCGTCGCGCCCGCACCGGCCGGATTTCCAGCGCCGCGCGCAGATCGTCGCCCAGCTCGGCCATGTTCGCATAGCGCTCCGCCGGCTGGTGTGCCATCGCCATCTGGCAAATCGCCGCCAGATCACGCGAAGCGCGGGGGGTGATGGTACGTACTGGCGGCGCCGACCCGCGCAATATTCGTTCCTTGAGTTCCTCCCCTGCCGGGAACTTGCCATCCGTGGCGGAATACGGTAGTCGGCCCGTCAGCAGTTGATACAACATCACGCCCATCGCATAGATGTCCGTGGCCGGACCCAGCGCGGCTACCTCGCCGGCCACGATTTCCGGGGGCGTGAATAGCAACGTGACCGGCTGGCCGGAACTGGCGGTGGCCAGCGGTGAATCCGGGTTTCCGCGCATCGCCCGGCTGCGGTCGGTTTCAATGACGGGCGAATTCAGCTCCACGAACGCCTCCTGAAAATTCGCCAGCGACGACTCCAAAATGTGCGCCGAACCCCAGTCCACCACCCGCACTTCGCCGAACGCGCCCACGAGAATATTGGCCGGTTTCAAGTCGCGGTGGATTACGCCCCGGCTGTGCGCGTGGCTCATGACCTCGCAGACGCGCAGCAGCAACTCGACCGCGCGCGGGACCGTCCAGGCGGAGCCGGACCCGGCGTGGACTTGCCGCCATACGGTTTCCAATGTGTCCCCCGGCAGCAATTGCGTGGTGTAATACGGGCATCCGTCATGGTCGAGCCCCACGTCAAAAATCGGCAGGATGCCCGGATGTTCCAACTGGCTGGCAATCTGCGCCTCGGCGAGAAACCGGTGTATGGCCGGGAGGTCGTTGGCCGCCTCTTCTGCGATGCGCTTCATCGCCACACAGCGGTGAAATTCAAAATCCCACGCCTTCCAAATCATCCCCTGCCCGCCGCGGGCAACTTTTTCCAGCAAGTCATACTTCTCGAAAAAATCGCGGCGCGGTGTCAGCCCGAGGTGTTTCTCCACTGCGCTCTCTCCGCCAGCCTCCCGCGCATATATGGCTCCCCCGAAAAGACATTTCGGGCAGAGCGCAAATGGATTGCCCTCACCCAGCGGCCCATCGCAACTGTCGCATCGTTTCTTCATGTGGTTGGAACCGCTCGCACCGGCGGGGCGGCCGTCTCCCAATGATTCGCAAAAAGCAGGCGCGGGGTTACAGGTCGCCTTCGGCAAAAAGCGACATCAAATAGGCGATCTCGTCCCGAACCGCAGCCTCGTCCTGACTGACCAGGTTGGAAACCTCCGCCCAGATATCGCGGGCCAACCGCTCTCGAAACCGGTGATGCGCCACTTTGAAGGCGTTTTCCTTGATGCCCAGTTCGCGCGCCGCTTGCGCCTGCGTCATTTGGCCCCGCAGATGCGCCTCGTGATATTTGGAATGCCGTGATGAACGCACCGCGGCTTTCCGAATGATCTCCATTGCCAGTTCGCGGTCCAATTCCCGGCCAAAGGTCTCAAACGAAATGCCACAAAGCTCCTCCGCCCGAAACTCGGGGTCGGACAGGGAAACTTGCTCGGTCCGCCCTCCCGTCGTCACCGCCGATTTCCGGCGCCACTCGTCCTGCAAATGCAGCCAGAGCACGTGGCTGAGAAAACTGCGAAACTTCCCGGCCTCCCGCATTTGTGCGGCGTGCAAGAAGCCATCCCGACCCTCCCACGGTTTCAGGATGCGCTGCAAAAGGAAATTCTGCGTGTATTCCTCCGCCTCATCCGGATTCACCCTGCGGCGCAGGAAGAAATTGCGGATGGCCGGCCGGTATTGCGTGCAGAAACTCTCCAGTGCGGCGGAAGCCGCCTTAGCGTCGCCCCTTTGAATCACATTGAGCAACACCGTCCACTTGGTTGTTGGAAAACAACCAGAAGTAATGGCGGGTTCCTGGGATATCATCGGTATGACCGCGGCGCGTCACAAAATTGATAGCCGAGATGCGTTCCAGTGACAAGCGGCAAATCAGATGGCCTGGTAGCGGCGCGGCAGGCATCCCTGCCAATGGGTGTCAATTTAAGCATTTGGAGTTTTGAATTGGGGGCTGGCCGGCGAAGCCGACGATTTTTAAAATTATTTTTAGATTTCTTTTGAGTCATTTTTTAAAAATTTTTATCACTAGGGTCTCTCAGACAGGCCGCTGGTGACGCTTGGAGCCCTCGCCGTGACCGGCGCAAGCCAGCAACCAAAATAGTGAAGGGGACGTGTTTAGCTCGTCACTGGGACGATCTGGGGATGTCAAATATGATCGTGTAAACAGTTGTTCCACAACAGGTTACAATGCAACGATGTTTTCGCAATCTGTTAGAATGGCCCACATGTTATCCACTTCTTTTCTCGAAGGTTTTGTGCGCACGTTCAGAGCGGAATCTTTTTGCCAACTCGCCGACCAAACCGGGTGGCGCAAACGCGTCAGCAAAATTGACCCCTTTGAATTCGTCACTTCCCTGGTTTTTGGCCAGTTGAGCGCCTTGCGCCAGACGCTCAGTTCCCAAGCCCAAGCCCTGAGCGAACCGGTCACGCGCCAAGCCCTGGACCAGCGTTTCAACCCGCGCACCGTGGCCTTCTTGCAGGCGGCCTTTGCCCATGTCTTGGCCGAAACCTTGGATTGGACCGCCGTCCATCCCCAAGCCGAGGCGTTGCGAGCTAACTTTCGCGCGCTCTATTTATTGGACAGCAGCGGCTTTGATTGCCCGGAGACGCTGCAAACTATTTTCCCGGCCTGCGGTGGGGATGGCTCGGCGGCCAACGTGAAGCTGCTGCTGCGTTATGAATTAATCGCCGGACGGCTGGAGCCGCTGGCGGTGCTGGCGGGCAAGCGCTCCGATCAGGGCCAGGCCCTCCAGGCGGCTGAGCGCCTTGCGGCCGGCGAGTTGCAACTTTCAGACAAAGGGTTCTTTGTGGCCAAAGCCTGGCAAGCCGCCCAGCAACGCGGCGCATTTCTCCTCATGCCTTTGCCGCACGCCGTCACGCTCTGGCAGTGCCCCGCGCCAGGCCAACCCGAGGAACTCTTGGATTTGGCGGCGGTGCTGGCCCTCAGCCAGGAACCCCAGGTGGCTTGGTCGGGACTGCTGGTGGGGAAGCAAAGCCATCGCGCCGGCACGCTGCGGCTGGTGGCCTTTCGCCTGAGTCCCGAAAGCGCCGGCCGCCAGCGCCAGGGCTTGCGTGAAAGCATGCGCAAGCAGGGCCGGACCCCTTCAGCCAAGGCCCTCCAACTGGCCGGCTGGCTGCTGCTCCTGACCAACGCGCCGGAAGCCAAACTGCCCGCCGCGATGATGAGCTATGTGTATCGTCTGCGCTGGCAGGTGGAATTGATTTTCCGGCAGGCCAAGTCCGTCCTGCGGCTGGATAAAACCGAAAGCGAGAATCCGTATCGAGTACAAGCCGACATCTGGGCGCGGTTGATCTGTGCCATCTTGCTGTTTTCCTGGCACGCCCACGCCAGCGCCGAATGTTGGCACCGGCATGCCTGTGAGGCGAGTTTTGAAAAACTCATTCGCATCATGCAGCATTGGGGCCAGACGATCGCCCGCGCGTTTTTAGCCAGTCAGGACGTGCTGTTGGCGGAACTGCGCAAGCTGTGGCAGCACCTGCTGGTCAATGCCCGGAAAGGACGGCAAAAATCCCGGCCCACCACCTGGGAGAATTTATTCAATCTGTGGCTTAATCCACAGACCAACCCGACCGCAGCAAAGGAATCTCCGATGAACTAAGAACCATTCGTCCACTCAGATCATCCCAATATGCCAAACGCTATTTCTCAACTCGCCTACGCTTGACACCCATTGGCATCCCTGCCTGCAGGGGAGTCCGCCGGGTCGAAAAGCAGTTGCATCGTTTTCACTGAGCGCCTGCTCGATGATTGCGGAACGTCCGACGCGTTGCGTTTGGCTATCCTCGCAAGAAACACCTGCTGGAAGTTGTTGGTATTGAACACCTTCCTGCCGAATTTGGCTCCGGTTCGGCCCGGCGGTCGAAATGGCCGGTTTTGACCGCGCCAGCAGCAGGCATTTGCCCACTGTCTCCCGGTTGATATCCAGTTCGCGCGCAATCCGCCGGTGGGCTGCATTCTCTTCAATCAGGCTGTAACCTGCTGCCTCCACTTTGCGAATCAGTGGAGGAAGGCGCTATTTGCGATTCTATTTGGCGTTGCATAAAAAATGAAACCCAAGCGAAGGGAACTGGCATGAATGCCAACCTGAACCACATTCAAGACTGGCGGCCGTTGGGGCGGTCGGCGGACTGGTCGGTGTCCAAACTGGCGAAACAGTGCGGCGTCTCTGTCCGCGTCTTGGAACGGCATTTCCTAGAAACGCGCGGGCAACATCCCAAGCACTGGCTGGAAGCACAGCGCCAGCAGCAAGCCTTTGAACTGCTGTGCGACAGTTCGACCATCAAGGAAATCGCTATGGCGCTGGGCTACCGCCATGCAGAGCATTTCTCGCGCGATTTCAAAGCCTACTGGGGCCACCGTCCAAGCGAGCATTGTGACCGGTGCCAACATGCAGGAACATGCTTGCGGAATAACGGCAGGAAACGTCCCTCCAGTAACAGCGGCAGCCAGCCGACAGTTTGACGCCGCTTTCGGTGTCCGTTAGCCTGGGGCTCCATGCACTGCTACGCGTGAAGTCTGTAGCGGTGGTGATAAATTTTATGACGATTAAATTAAAAGAACCTGATCTGCAATTGATAATTCTCGCCATGGCGCATCTCGCCGTGGAGCGGCCCGAAATGGATGCCGCCCTTACCCGGCTCGCCCGGCGGTGTGGCCGCGACGGTCATGGAACTGAATTGTTCAATGACCACAAATTCATACACCGCGACGACCTCGCCCTCGCGAACCAAGTCTTGTGGCTGACCCCGAAGACCGCCAAGACGAAAACCAGACCTTTCAAACCGGGAG
>Ga0364859_10456_pt1 | contig 20731 bp, 15 predicted proteins | sample ExccelAu500001D3_FD_206911 | JGI IMG/M metagenome (GOLD analysis project Ga0364859, IMG submission 206911) | Enriched cells from Trout Bog Lake Hypolimnion, Wisconsin, USA - BchlTB.Aug20.5000.01 .D3 | ecosystem: Environmental > Aquatic > Freshwater > Lake > Hypolimnion/Profundal zone | place: USA... | reverse complement strand
TTATTTTAAGCGTTATTATATCGGTGGTTTTTATGCTTATCTTCCTTTATCTCTTTTCATCAAGAAAGAAGCGGCGGTTTGAATAAAATTGTAAGGGAATAAAACGATATAAACGCTATCCACCAGGCACTATGGCGAATACGTACACCAAGATTCACATTCAATTTGTTTTCTGTGTTAAGTATAGAACCGGTTTGATTCAATCTGCCTGGAAAAGCGATTTGTATAAATATATTACCGGAATTGTTCAACAACAGGAGCATAAATTACTCGCAATAAACGGAATGCCAGACCATATTCACATATTTACCGGAATGCGGCCCACACAATCTATTTCAGATTTAATGCAGGATATTAAGGGCGGTTCCTCTAAGTGGATCAACAACAACAATTTCATTAACGGCAAATTTGAATGGCAGGAGGGATATGGTGCATTTTCATATGGGGCCTCACAAATACCGGAAGTAATTGAATATATCAGAAATCAGGAAGAGCATCACCGGCATAGAACCTTTCTTGAAGAGTATCGTGGATTTTTGCAAAAATTTGCAATCGATTTTGATGAGCGTTATATTTTTAAAGAGCCACTTTAGCGTGGCCCCTTTTGTTACGTCCCTGACGGGACTGTCTGGTTTTTTTAATTGCATTTGCTACCGATATTACGTTCCTGACGGAACTAATCGGTTCAGCGTAATTTAACTCAAAAAGTCAAGTTAAATTCTCAGAGTTCAGAGTAAAGGAGTTGCTATATTGCAGGCGGTAAGCGTAGGAGCCTTTTAATCTAAAAGAGGCCAAATTAAGTGTAAGATTATACAATGATAAGGGTATTCCCGTTAGGGAATAAATATTGGTAGAAAACAGAAAAAAGAAATAACAATCCCGTTAGGGATGTAACAGGCCCTTAAATCTATCGCCTCAAAAACGATCGGGCATAAATGAACAGGCGTTGTGAGTAAGGATATTTTTAAAAACAGATATAACATTATACAAGGTATTGTAATAACCTTTGCTATAATATTTGTACTAAGGTTGTTTTACCTGCAGGTCATTGACCGTAAATACGTGTCGCTGGCCCGCAATAACGCTGTTAAAGAGCTCGATGTTTATCCCACCCGCGGCTATGTTTACGACCGCAACGGCGAGCTGATAGTTTACAACGAAGCTATTTACGACTTAATGGTCATTCCGCGTCAGGCCAAAGGTATTGACACCGCCAAATTGTGCGAACTCCTCGGTATTACCAAAGATGATTACGTAGCGCGGCTATCGGCTATGCGCAGCGCCAAAGGATTCTCTTCCTATAAGCCCAATGTTTTCATGAAGCAGCTTTCGCTGAAAGACTATTCGCGCCTGCAGGAATATCTTTATCTCTTTCCCGGCTTTTATGGCCAGGTGCGTACTATACGGAAATACCCGCACAGATGCGCTGCCACTATTTTAGGGGATATTGGTGAGGTGGACGACCGGCAAATTGACGAATCGAAAGGCTATTACAAACCCGGCGATTATGTGGGGAAAAGCGGCATTGAAAAGGTGTATGAAAAAGAGTTGGGTGGCAAACGTGGCAAAAAATTTGTTTTTGTTGATGTACACAACCGCGAAATGGGCCCCTTCAACAACGGCGATTTTGACACCCTGGCCCGTTCAGGTGATAATGTTGTAACCACACTCAACATCAAACTTCAGGAATACGCCGAGAAGCTGATGCAGAATAAAAAAGGCAGCATCGTGGCCATCGAACCCGGCACCGGCGAAATTCTGGCATTGGTAAGTAGTCCCGGATACGACCCTAACCTGTTATGCGGTGCAGTGCGCGGTGCTAATTTTAAAAGCTTGTTAACAGATAGCCTGCTGCCGCTTTATTCAAGGCCAACATTGGCAACCTATCCTCCGGGCTCATCATTTAAGCCGGTTGTAGGCCTCATTTCATTGCAGGAAGGTGTGCAGGGAGTAAATTACACCGTGCCCTGCAACGGCATGTATATTTTTGCTGGGCTGTCCTTGCATTGCTCACACCACCACCCCTCAGCCACTAATATTCAATATGCGCTGGAGCAATCCTGTAACCCGTATTTCTGGCAAACTTTCCGGAATGCTATTGAAAACCGCTCTTTCAGCAGCATTCAGGAAAGCTATGGCAGGTGGGTAGATATTTGCCATAGCTTTGGCCTGGGCATCCGCACCGGTGTTGACCTGCCAAGTGAGGTGAGTGGTAATATACCTACGGTACACTACTTTAATAAAATGTACGGCGAAAACGGCTGGCATTCGGCTACTATTATTTCTCTCGGTATCGGTCAGGGCGAAATATTAGTAACCCCCATCCAGATGGCAAACTTGTATGCCTGTATCGGTAACCAGGGCTATTACATAACTCCGCACATTGTAAAAAAGATAACTGATCCCGAAACAAATAAAGATGTAACCCGCAAATACGAAAAGCATGTGGCTCTTATTGATGCCGTTCATTTTCCTCCGGTGGTGGAAGGCCTGTATGATGTGGTTGAGGCCGGAACTGCCCGTGCCGCGCACGTTAACGGAATTTCTCTTTGCGGCAAAACCGGAACCGCCCAGAATCCGCATGGCGACAACCACTCTATGTTTGCAGGTTTTGCCCCGGAGTATAATCCCAAAATTTCAATTGCGGTTATTGTAGAAAACGGGGGCTTTGGTGCAGATTACGCCGCACCTATTGCAAGCTTATTGGTTGAAAAATATCTGAACGACACTATACAAACCAGCCGCTTACCATTGGAAAAAAGGATGATGGACGGCAACCTGTTGAAAAAATACGGTGTGAAAACGAACAAGACCATGCAGATGAACCTGGATGGAGAATAAACACGATGCGGATTTAAACTGTGGCTAAAAGAAACGAATCATTAACGGGCAAGATTGACTGGATTACAGTACTGTTATATGCAGCACTTGTTCTTTTTGGCTGGGCTGTTATTTATTCATCGGTTTATACCGATGAGGGCAAAAGTATTTTCAATACTACCACCAACAGCGGCAAACAGTTTCAGTGGATAGTAGCCTGCGCTATTATTGGCGCCGTTATATTAATAGTAGACTCCCGCTTTTATGTAACCTTTGCCTATCCTATTTATGGGGTTATCTTACTTTTCGTTACGTCAGTTATTTTCTTTGGTTCGGTAGTAAAAGGCCACCGTAACTGGATTCACATCGGCAGCTTTTCTATGCAGCCATCTGAACTGGCTAAATTTTCGGTAAGCCTTGGCCTGGCTAAATTTATGTCGGGCCTTAATGTAGATATCCGGAAAACGAAGGATAAGCTGAAAGTAGCAGCCTTGATAGCCTTGCCTGCCGTGGTTATTCTGATACCCGGCGATGCCGGCTCGGCAATTGTATTTTCGGTTTTTTCACTGGTGCTTTTCAGGGAAGGGATGGAGCCCTATTATCTGATAGTAGGTGCTGTAGTTATTGTGCTTTCGTTATTGGCTCTCATATTCAGTCCCATTGCGGTAGCCATAGCGCTTACTGTTATTGCAGGCCTGTTTGCCTGGCAGCTGAAGCGACGGAAAAAAATAATATGGTATATCCTGGGCATTTATTTGCTGGCAGTAGGTTATGTGTTTTCGGTTAATTATGGCTTTAATAAAGTACTGCGTTCGCACCAGAAAGACCGTATCAACGTATTGCTGGGCAAGGAAGTTGAAAACGGGAAGGACTGGAACATCAGGCAGTCCATCATCGCAGTTGGCTCAGGGGGCTTTTGGGGCAAGGGTTATTTGAACGGAACGCAGACAAAACTGAAATTTGTACCCGAGCAAAGCACTGATTTTATATTCAGCTCAATAGGCGAGGAGTTTGGCTTTATCGGCTGTACCCTGCTGGTGCTGGTGTACCTGGCTCTTTTTTATCGCATTCTCTACCTGGCTGAGCGACAACGCTCCAAATTCAGTCGCGTATATGGGTATTGTGTGGTAGGCATCCTGTTCTTTCACTTTCTCATCAATATGGGCATGGCTATCGGTATTGCCCCCGTAATTGGAATACCGTTGCCCTTTATCAGTTACGGCGGTTCTTCGCTGCTTTCGTTTACCCTTTTAGTGTTTGTGTTTTTGCGGCTGGATACGCAAAGGTACGAGCAGATGAGATAGCTTTTCGTACAGGAGAATCCTATTTTTTCAATCTTCCCAACTGCCATTTCACCTGCTGGGTTAAAGTAGGTTTTGAGCTTTTCGATAAAGCCTTTGAACTGTAAAAAACGCCTGGTGTGCTGATGTGATAACAATAATGAAACCACAAATTGGATAATTTTTTTTCAAGGAACCGGTGTTCAAAAACATGGGCACTTTCGTTGCCGGTCAGCATACCTTCCAGCATTTTCCGTATTTCGGCGGTGTTGGATTTTATCCTTTTGTAGGCATGATGGTTTAAACTTTCAAAATCTTCCACTAACTGAACGGTTACCGGATATCCCAAATGGATGAACTGGTTTAGCCTGACTATTTCGCTGTTATGTTTTTGAACTTCCCGGTGAGCCTGCGAAACCGAACCGGTATGAAAGCGATATTTTAAAAGCACCTCCCTGATATTCGCCAGTTTGAATGAATACCCCAGCCGCACAAAAAAATCATAATCTTCGGCGTGTAAAAAAGCCGGGTCGAACAGCGGCTTAAATGCTTGCACCTCTTTGGTCCGCATAATAATGGTAGGATGTACCAAATGACATTGATAAAGCATCCTGAACATGATTTCTTCATGCTCTGCTAAATAACGTATCAATGTCTTCTCCTTTCCAAACACTTCCGCCCATGACCCGCAAACTACTACCTCTGGGTTTTCCTCCATAAAGGCCACCTGCTTTTCCAACCTTGCGGGCAGACTTATATCATCCGCATCCATGCGCACAATATATTTTCCGCGGGCCAGGCCAATACCTTTATTCAATGTGGCTATTAATCTCAGATTTTGCTCATTCTTATAATACTTAATCCGCGGATCGGTATAACCCTTAATAATCTCTTCCGACCCATCGGTTGAGCCATCGTTAATTATTAAAAACTCAAAATCAGTAAAGGTTTGATTGAGTATGCTTTCTATCGCTTCGCGCAAAAATGGCTCTGCATTGTAAACCGGCATTAAAACTGTAACTGCTGGGCTCATTTATCTTTTATCTGCCGTAATATTAAACACTTTATCAAAACTGTTTCGCATACAGGCACTAAGTGAAATTTAGTGCGATGCAAAAGCAAGTTGCATGAGACCCTGAATAAGCAATTTTAAAAGGTACTTGCCTGCTGTTAACTCCATGCCCTGCGTGCGAAAAACTACACTCCCCTCTTAATCCACTTCTATTTCATACAACGCATAACCCTTTAATTGGTAAGTACTGATAGCCGTTCTGGCCGACATTGCAATTTTTACCTCCGGCAACAGCTGCTCATTTTTTATTTCCAAAAACTGCATAGCCTGTCCGCAGGCAATAAACTTTACACCAACATCTTCCATCTCTTTAATAATAGCGGCATTTGGATTATCTGTTTTAAACTCTTTTTTAAAAGCGGCATCATTAAAAAGAGTATACAGGGCCTTACCATGTATAACAATTACCACTTCCAGATTTTCTTTGGACACACCGGCTGCCAGGTGCAGGTTTATAAACCTGCCGGCCTCAGCCAGGCCCCTGTTCAATTCCTTAACCTTGTCAGGGTCGTTGGTGCCGCTGGCAAGCCCTATCACCAGTTTGTATTTTAAATTAATGTCGGGCTTATCAGTTATGCCATCAACGGGCATTACGCCACTAAACTTGCTGGCTTTTATAGCCGGGTATGTTCCCTTTGCAGCAAATTTTGCCAGCATCAGGCTGTCTTTTTTCGACATAGCAGGCTTCTTTTTATCAACAGATTGGGCGGCCGTTATAATAGATAAAGCCAGGCAAAAGAGCAGCAGGGGTATTCTGTATTTCATAATTGAAGGGTTTGGGTTTTCGAATATACCACGTTTTTGCAAGCTAACTCTTTAGTTCCGTTTTATAGAGTAATGTGATGTTGCCGTTTATTCCATTAATCAAGCTACTTTCTTAATTTCGTTCAGCAACCTTAAAAGGTCTAAAAACAAACCAGTATAGTAGTGGCGAAAGGCAAGCACCATCAACCTTCAGAAAAATCAGAAAAAAAGCCTGCCGGCCCTACGTCCGCATTTGGTATTGGCCCTCTCTTCCGCAATTTTATTATCATTCTTGTACTGGCTATTATTTTTATCGGCGTCTATGCGTTAAACGATAAACGCGTTGAGTTGCCCGATCTGTATAACGAATTGCAAACCCTGAAAGAAAGGCCCGGCGACCATGAGGAACGCATCAATGAAATTGAACACCGCATTAACGAAATAGAAACAGACACATCCTTTTTTAAAACCCTGTTTGTAGGGTATTTCGACGAAGTGCACTTTGTAGCCTTTGGCGCGCAGGACCAGATAGACAAAGTAACTGCCGAAATTCAAAACGGCAGCATCGCACCGGTTACCCGTGAAGACAAGCTGAATTATAAGGTGCACACCTATCGGCTGCTCGACTTTATCAATCAAAATTGCCCTTCTAATTCTGTAATCCTTTTGCCCCCGGCAGATTCATTGATCAATGACCCGCATTGGAATTATGTATACGACCCGGGCTGGGTGGAGTATTTTATTTATCCGCGCCTTTGCATTGAAACAGGTAAGGAATCAGAAAATCCTGACCTGGCCAAACGCGTTACCCATGTGCTGATAGTAAAAGGAATAGGATACGACCGGTTAAAATACAATGTGCCTTTGGATAAAAGAGAGAAAGTATGCCTTTTACCAGTTAATAAACCGGTGGATGTTTCTGAGCAAACGGACACCACCCAAATTTCGAATTAATGCTTACAGTTGGAATTCTGCTTTGCTATTTGTTGGGTTGCTCGGTGGTAATGACCGTTAGCCGTAAGTTTTCGCTTGCGGAGATTATCGGGTATTCTTTCCTGATTGGCATGGGGCTTGAAACAGTTTTTCTTTTTCTTTTAGATGTTGTGCAATTGCACTACACCCAGTTTCTTCTTATTGCGCTTAACCTGGTTGTTATTATTGCCCTTAACCGCAAGTTTCCTGAAACTTTAGCAGCTTTTAAAGAGAAAATTGCTAATGCCCGGACGGATTTATCATCGGTGAATTATGTAGCCATCTTCCTCTTTTTGATAATTGCTTACCTGTTCTATGCCATTACTATCAAGAACCTCTTCTGGCCACCCAGCGAGGGCGACAGCATTACATCGTTTGATAAACTCGCCAGGGTTATTGCACTGGAGGGAAAGCTTAAAATCAGTTTGTTTCAATATAACCTGCAGGGCGCGGCTGGCACTTATCCCCCATTATTTCACGGCAGTTTTGCCTATGTATACATCTTCGGGGCCGAGACACCTAAAATTGTTATCACATTCTTCTTCCTGTCTCTGCTGTTGGCTTTTTATGGATTTGTCAGGACTTATACCAATGCCGTTGCTGCAATGCTTTTTACGCTCATTTTAATGGCAACGCCCGAGCTATATGCCCATGCTGCTCTGGCCCTGGGCAATATGCCAACGGCCGCTTACATCAGTGCAGCGGTACTGGCAACTTACATCTGGCTTGACCGGGGGGGCGAAAAGTATTTCTGGATAGGTGCTATTATGATGGGCTTTTCGGTTTGGATACGTAGCGATGCCATTGCCTTTGTGCTGGCTACTTTGTTCATGATAGCTTTAAAAATCTGGCAAAATAAAAACTACAAACATCTGCTTATTTATGCCGGAATGGCAATTATACCTTTTGCTACCTGGTTGTTATATGTAAAGCTTAAAATACAACTACCCCAGGCAAGCCGCTTCGATTTATCCATTGGTTATAACGCTACCCGGCTTAGCACCATGCTTAATTACACTAAAGCATACCTGTTTGCAGTGCCTTACCGCGAGGTGCATGGAGGTCAGTTGTACGGCGTTGTTTTTATCAGCTTCTTCATTGCTTTGCTTGTAAATACCGGATTGGCTTTTAAAAAGGGTGTAAAAACGGTATTCGGCAATCAGGCCCTTTTACTCGCCTTTCTGTTGACAGCATTTGCTGTTTATTTTACTGAATTCTACCTCATAAACGAAGATGTTCAGGCATCAACCATTGCTTCTTTAATGGCCAGTTCATTTAAGCGGGGCATGTTCTATTTTATACCCATCGTGCTCTTTTATACTGCCACCGGTTACAGTTCAAAAATATTTTTCGATTGGCTCGAAAAATTCAGAACGGGTTCATAGTGGCTCAGGTTCCGGAACTACCCGGCCACTTATTTTACACTTATTTGCACTTTTAAATACGGATAACTGCTCTGTTTAAATAAATTTGAAACATGAAATCAGCATATTTTACGCTAATGCTTCTGTTCCTGGCATTTACTTTCAGGTTGAACGCACAATCCGATACACCTGCTTCAACCCGACAGGTTTACACCCACCACGACTCATTATATACTGCAAAACTGAATTACACGGGTAACCTGATGATCGGAGGCGGAGTGGGATTGGCCGGGGCCGGTACTTTTTTAATTTATGAAGGGGTTAAGATTTACAATTCACCTCTTGCGCCTAATTCTCAGCCCGGAGATCAACAGCGCAACCACAATCAGGGAACCGCATATCTTGCTGCTGGAGGCATAGCTTTTGTCGGGTCTGCCATACTGATTGCCCTGGGTGCCCGCAATAAGATTGAATTTAAGCACCGTAAAAAGTTGATGTCTCTCGAAAGCGGCCTGCTTCAGAATGGAAATCTGGGAGCTACGCTTAATTTTTAAGGACTCCCGGCAGCTATCTTATTGACTCTTGTCAGTTCCTGCGTTATTATTCTTGAAAAGACTTCCAACTTCCTATTGTTTTTTATTGGTTTTATTACTTTTGGCCGTCCGCAAACGGCGGTATGCTTACTAAATCATTTTAACCACAGCAAACATGTCTGATAAAGCTATCATCAACCTGGAGGGAAAACCCTACGAGCTTCCGGTAATTACAGGAACCGAAAATGAAAAAGCAGTAGATATTTCAAAGCTAAGGGCACAGTCCGGCTACATAACTTTCGATGAGGGTTATAAAAACACCGGGGCCACTATCAGCAACATTACATTTTTAGATGGCGAAAAAGGAATTCTTCGCTACCGCGGATATAACATTGAAGACCTGGCTGAGAAGTCATCTTTTACTGAGGTAATGCACCTGTTGCTTTATGGTGAACTGCCTAATGCGGACCAGCTAAAAGCATTTGAGTATACTCTTACACATCATACCCTGGTTCACGAAAACCTGAAGAAGGTATTTGAAGTGTTCCCTACCGGTTCACATCCAATGGGCCAGTTGATGACCATGATTGCTGCGCTTTCATCTTTCTATCCTGATTCGCTTAACCCGAATAAAAATCCTGAGGCAACTAATCTTACAATCATCCGCTTGCTGGCAAAAATGCCGACCATCGCGGCCATGATTCAGAAAAAGGGCAAAGGGCATCCGGTTCTTTATCCTCAAAACAGGTATGACTACGTTACCAATTTCCTTTACATGACCTTCGGTAATGTAAGCGAAGAATATGTTGCAGACCCGGTTGTGGTTGATGCAATGAACAAGCTTTTAATCCTTCACGCCGACCACGAGCAGAACTGTTCTACTTCAACTGTGCGTATGGTTGGTTCTTCTCACGCAAACCTGTATGCATCTATCGGCGCAGGTATTGCCAGCCTTTGGGGCCCGCGCCACGGCGGCGCTAACCAGGAAGTATTGGAAATGCTTGAATTTATCCGCGACAACGATAAAGGCGATGTTAAGAAAGTGGTAGCTGAGGCAAAAGATAAAAAGCGCCTTTTATTCGGCTTCGGTCACCGCGTTTACAAAAACTTCGACCCTCGTGCTAAAATCCTCAAAAAATCATGTGATGAAATTTTAGCCAAAATCGGTGTGTCAGATCCTTTACTCGCCATTGCTAAAGAACTTGAAGAAGCGGCTTTGAGCGACCCTTACTTTATTGAAAGGAAACTATACCCGAACGTAGATTTCTATTCAGGCATTATTTACAAAGCATTGGGTTTCCCAACTCAGATGTTTACAGTACTTTTTGCTTTGGGCCGTTTACCGGGATGGATTTCTCAGTGGAAAGAAATGCGTGAAAAGAACGAAGATATTGGCCGTCCCCGTCAAATATACACTGGTCCCGTTCAAAGACCTTTTATAGAAATAGGCAATAGAAAATAATTATCAGTGAGATATTTTAAAGCCCCGGTTTCAATTATGAAACCGGGGCTTTTTTATTCGGAAACCAGAAGCAGGTATATTTGCTGAACCTAAAGTGATATTTTTACATCATGCATAGCATAGAAGAAATACTTGTATTTGTAAAGTCGGAAAGCCAGCTGGCGGAAGAAGAAATCAAAACCCATTTCTCGCATCTAGATACTAAGTTTAAAGACTTCCTTTCAAAACTCGAGCAGGAAGACGAGCAAACCAAAGTAGCTTTTCATCTGGTAGTTCAACATACTTTTCATGATCGCCCTCTTACGCCAGACGAGAAACGTGAAATTGAAACGCAACTAAAAGAGCTCCTCAAAACCGCCGACCTTGTTGCGTTGACTGTTTTGCCCGGTGGCACGGTGGTGCTTATCCTTTCCAGCTTCCTTAAACTCAATCCCTATATTCTGCCGGCCGTGTTTTTGAGTAAATAGAAAGGCAGCGTTCGCCAAAATGAATCTCTTCTGTATCTCTCTTTGCGCTCTTTGCGGTAAAAATTGCATTGAAGTATTACAAAATCAACAACCCGTTCTCCCTCAATTCCACAAACCGCTTCGTTTTCACAAATCCCTCAAAATTTTGCAAACCTGCCTTTTCATAACTCAACTTTAAAGTGGCATACGACAAAGGCGCGTGTTCACCAATTACAAGCATTGGAAAAACCTTCATCAACCAATTCCCTTCTTCAGCGGTAAAATGCACAAACCAATCTTTGGTTTTATCGCAAAATTCAAGCTCTGCCATCTCAGCAACCTTGTTTCCCTGTTTCGCTTCAAAAAAAGTTACCTCGGGCATATTGCCTGACCATATTATCAACGCATTCTCTTTCGGCAACTCATCGCCGCCATCATTCAGGTGCTGCTCAATGTAATCTGGTTTAATGGTTGTTTTAGGGGTCTTAAACTCAAACCACTTACTCAATGGAAAATCGAGCCCAACACCATGCATAAAGTTGAATAACGATTTGCTCAATCCGTCTGAAAAAATATCATGGTCAGCACCCGTTGGGTCATCGTGGTAAAGGTCGTTATCGGCAAAGCCTCCAAAATCAGGGCCGGTCCTTGCTACTTTAAATTGTGCAGGGTTCAAACCCACCGGGCTGTGCGCCGTCATAGCAAACCGGTGCCAGAAACCCGATTGCAGCGCTTCGTTCAAAAACAATTGCCTTACCACTTCCAGCGCATCAACAGTTTCCTGCATGGTTTGAGTCGGGAAGCCATACATCAAATAAGCATGCACCATAATACCCGCCTGGGTAAAGCCATGTGCCACCCGCGCTACCTGTGCAATGGTTACACCCTTCTGCATCATAGTCAATAAGCGGTCACTGGCTACTTCAAGTCCTCCCGCAACTGCAATGCAACCAGAGGCCTTCAGCAATCTGGAAAGATCGTAAGTAAAGTATTTTTCAAATCGGATGTTCGTCCACCAAACAACTGTTAGTCTGCGCCTGATAATTTCCAAAGCCAGCTCACGCAATAAATGCGGCGGCGCTGCCTCGTCTACAAAATGAAAACCGTTTTGGTTGGTTTGGGCAATAATCTCTTCAATCCTGTCGCAAAGTATTGATGCTGAAACCGGCTCGTAATTCTTAATATAATCCAGCGAGATATCGCAGAAAGAACATTTGCCCCAATAGCAACCGTGTGCCAGTGTAAGTTTATTCCACCGGCCATCGCTCCACAAACGGTGCATCGGGTTGGCAACCTCTATCACTGATAAATAATCATCCAGCATTAAATCACTGTAGTCGGGTGTGCCGGTTTCGCGTTGCGCAATGTCTTTTTCTTTGGCGCCGTTACAATAAACAACCTTGCCATCGTAACGCATATAAACGCGCTTCAATTCTGTTACCGGCCGGCTTCCATCCAGGTGTTCAATCAAAAGCTTTATCGGCGCTTCGCCGTCATCTAAACTCACATAATCAATAAAATCAAAAACCCGCGGATCGTTCAGGCTTCTTAGCTCTGTGTTTGCATAGCCACCGCCCAACACTACTTTTATGCCGGGGTATGCATTTTTAATAAACTGCCCGCACTTCAACGCCCCAAACAAATTACCCGGAAACGGAACTGACAGACATACAATTGATGGTTTATACTTTTCTATCTTTTGTTGAAGCAGATCCACCAGTATATCCGTAATAACCGAATTCGGTGCAAGCAACGACTCCTGCAATTCATCAAAGTTGGTAGCTGTTCTGCCAAGCCTTTCTGCATAGCGGCTAAAGCCAAAAAAAGGGTCAATAGCTTCGGTAATTAAATCGCCCAAATCTTCTAAATACAAAGTAGCCAGGTGCCGCGCCTTATCCTGTATACCCATAGTGCCGAAAGCCCATTCCAGGTCTTCCAGCTGCGCAAAACGCGAGGCCTCCGGTAAGTAACTTCGACCACAAATGGCATGTGCCAGCGTGGTGTTTTTATTTTGCAGAAAGCGAATAACCGGGTCGATAGTTGTTATATACTCCTGCTGCAAAGCATATATCCGGTAACCGTTTTCCGACAACTCCAGATCCAGCGTTTCCAAATGGCTGAACATTCGCTTTAATCCTTTCGAAGAAAACAGCGCCAATATCACTTCAATCCCTAAATCAGCCTGGTGCGAAACAATACTCTGTGTATTTAAAAAACCCTTCAAATACGCCGTGGCAGGATAAGGCGTATTTAACTGCGTAAAAGGCGGGGTTAATAAAAGCAGTTTTTGCTTATTCATTTTCAAAGGCCTTTTCAATGTTCTTATCGGGCCACAGCCACATAATAGCTACTGCTACAAAAAGCCCCTCCGAAATAAACGGATTAATAAATGCAAAAGGGATGCCGACAAGGTACATAACCGTTGAAACAACTCCTTTCATATTTTGCCGGTGCATGGCCCTGGTAATGGGTTCGTTCCAGTTGTTATATTTCTTGATGCAGTTTTGAAGTATTGTCCACGCAAAGCCGCAACTGGCCAGCAAAATGGCGTATATGGCCACCGGCATGGGTGCAAAAGATGTTTCGCCCACCCAGCCGGTAGCAAAAGGCACCAGCGATAAGCAAAACAATAACAGCATGTTCAACACCATAATAGTTCCGTTTACCTTTTTAACGGTGTGCAATAAGTGATGATGGTTGTTCCAGTATACGCCTACAAACCAGAAACTCTGTACGTAAGCAAAAAACGCAGGTGCTACTGTGCTGAGGTCTTTCAGAGTTTCGCCGTGGGGCACCTTCAGCTCCAGCACCATAATGGTGATAATGATTGCCATCACCCCATCACTAAATGCTTCCAGGCGGTTTTTGTTCATGGGTTGAATATAGAAAAATGATTGCCATTGTTTCTAATCCAACAATCCTACATCTTCACAAAACTCCTCCGTGCCACATCTGCTCCCGTTCTTATTTCAACGAAATAAACGCCAGCAGGTAAAGAAGTGATGTCGATAGGATAAATATCATAAGGCCTTTCAGAAATTTGCTGGCCTTCGGCGTTGTAAATACTTAACCGGTCAGGCCTGGCGCCGGTTGCTAAAATATGCAACTCGGTAGACGCGGGATTTGGGTAAATAGCAACAGCAGCTCCTTCAACCGTATTTATACCAACGGGCAATTTGCTCACTACGTTTGATAACACACTGTTAAAGGTAGCGCGCGTTGGGGTGCAACTGTACGCAAAGTTTGCCACCACCCGGTAAAATGTATTACTGCCAATGTTGTAGTTTATATCTGTAGCAGAGTATTGAGTGCCCGGCAATTCAACCATTAAAGCAAAGTTGCCGAAACCTGTAGTGTCGCGGTATACGTCAAACGTGCTTACCGGTGTTGTGGTATCGTTTTCAATAACGTAGGTATTCCATATTAACTGGCCCGAGCCGGTATATTGCAGGTGTATAGTATTGTGGTAGTCGCTCACCGGGCTTTCATTCCCGCAAGTGTCGTAAGCCGAAATCTTGTACCTGTATGCCGATACATTCGGATTTGCCGTAAGGTCGTTATACTCGCTTAAAGAATCTCCGGGCACAGAACTGATTTTGGTGTAAACATTCGTGCTCGTTTCACGGTAAATAAAAAAGCTGTCGGTTGCGTTGCGGTCAAGTTTTTGCCAGGTAATAATATTGCTGCTTGATGATGAATCAACAGTAACTAGGCAAAGCTGTTGGGCCGGTGCCTGTTTTGAAATCACGCTTACAGTGGCAGTAGCAGAGCATTGGGCAACCTCGGTTCCATCTATAACTGTCAGCGAATAGTTTCCATTGGCAGTTGGTGAAATTGTTGGCGAGGCCAACGATGAAGTAAAACTTCCTCCATCGCTCCAAAGATAAGTATATCCGGTAATTGCTGTGCTTCCCAAACTAATACTGGTATTTGGACAAACCGCATAACTGGTGGCCGGAAGATTGATTACCGGTACCGTATCAACATTTACGGTGATGGTGTCATATGCAGAACATCCACCGTAAACATAAGCCACCTTAAAATAGTATGTTGTGGAGCCGGGGGCAGGTGAAACGGTTATACTGCTTGTTGTGTCAATCAACCCTGCCGAAGTATTCCAGGTATAATGTAACTGATTATTGTATGCACCATCTGATAAAACCTGGTTGGCCCCCTGGCAAATGGTATAAGTTGGTGACAGCGCGTTACTAATCACGGGATAAAGATTTACATTAACCGTTACAGTATCATATCCTACACAGCTGGTAGATGTATTGCTAACGGTTAAATAATAGATATCCGTAGCTCCCGGCGAAATGCTGGGTTGCGCCAGCGAAGAGAAATAGCCGTGGCCATCGTTCCAATTATAGGTATAACCACTAATGGCCGCACCACCAATAGTTAAATTAGATGGCGCACAGATGGTGTAGGTGGTAGCAGGTAACAAAGGATTGGGCGTGGTTCCCACAACCAGTTTGGTGCTATCGTAAGCCGGACAACCTGTAAGTGTATCCAGTGCTTCAAAATAGTACTTGATGGTGGCGGTTGGATAAACAGTATCAGTATAGTTAGTGCCTGTTACCCCATATTGATCAGACCAGGTATAGTGATAAGCACCATTATGGTTACCATACGATAAAATAACCCTGGCCCCCTGGCAGGTAACAACAGAATCTGTCCAACCGGCGAGAGACGGAACTGTTTTTACAGTAATAACCGGTGAGGCATAATAAGGCGTTTGCCCCGGAGGGTTAGTGGAAATAAAGGAATATTTCCAGGAACTGTTTTGCGCCGTGTTATCCGGAAGATTAGCAGTAAGATATAATACCACGGTATCATTCGCAATTTTTCCCGAGTCAGAAATGGCGGAATAATTTGTACCATCCTGAAATATAAGATCAGCAGATGCATTTTGCAGTTTAATATTATTCCCGATGCCAAAACTAACGTTAGTTGAAAATACAAACGATACCGGCCCTCCGGAGCAAATAGTATCAGGAGAGACAGAAACCAACTTAAAATAATGATCCGGGTCAAAAGTCCAGAAACTATTGTCGCAACTGGTTACCGATACGTAATTCTTATTGCCCAGCACAAAACAATTATAGAATGTTGGAACATACCCTCCTAAATCGCATGCTGGTTGCGGACAGGCAGTTCCATGCGACCAGCTGTTTGAAGCAATACTAAAAATGCGTACCGTATCATTTGAAATACAATAGACTGTATCATTCGATATAAACCCACCCGCAGAATTGGGGTTTGTGTAAGTGGTTGCTAAAGAAGACCACGAGTCGCTGGTGGTATTATACTGCCACATTACACCGCTGCTTGTACAATAAACATAGGCAAGGTTCCCTAAGCCGGTTCCAAATCCAATATTGGAACCCAAAGCAACCGGCCAGTTGGCTTTTGGTATCCAGGCATTTGAACCCGCATCATATTCGTAAAGTTTCCCCTTACTATCCCCTACATAACCAAGCCCACCGGCACTGAATCCCATAAAATAGTTTGCAGTACTATCGGGATAATTCGGCATCCGGGTCCAGGTATTGGCTATGGGGTCATATCTGTAATAATCATTCCACGACTCGCCAATGCATCCGTAATTGCCTGCGGCAAACGAAACGCAACCATACAGGTTGATCAGGGCAGCGGGACAGGTTGCTTTTTGGGTCCATGCATTAGTAGTACCACTATAACTGTATAAATGATTACTGCCACAGTACAGGTAACTCAGGGTATCTATGCTAAAACTACCATAGCCACCACCACCCGGTGCAGTTGGCAATGGCCCCCAAAGTTGGGCTGAAGAAATTAAAGTAATTTGCAACAGGCAAAGAAAGGGTATAAGTTTTTTCATACACCGGGGGTTGGATTAATAGTTCGAACCAAAGTTGTTCCTAAAGATAATAAAGGCCGCCGCAGCTACAACCCCCAAAAGTGTTTTTAACACTACATATTCCTTCTATACTGTCCACCCACCTCATACAAGGCACGGGTAATCTGTCCGAGTGAGCAATGCTTCACCGTCTCCATCAACTCCGCAAATAAATTGCCGTTTGCTGTAGCCACCTGTTGTAGTTTTTTCAAAGCCTCATCTGAATGGGAAGCGTTGCGCTTTTTAAAAGCGTTCAGTGCTGTGATTTGAAATTCTTTTTCATCAGTAGTAGAGCGGATAACTTCGCCGGGTATAATAGTAGGCGAGCCGTTTTTGCTGAGGAAAGTATTTACCCCCACTATCGGAAATTCTCCTGTGTGTTTCTGATGCTCGTAATAAAGGCTTTCTTCCTGTATTTTGTTGCGCTGGTACATGCGCTCCATAGCGCCCAGCACCCCGCCGCGTTCGGTAAGGCGTTTAAACTCTGTTAGTACTGCTTCTTCAACCAACTGCGTTAATTCTTCTATTAAGAAAGAACCCTGGTTGGGGTTTTCATTTTTTGCAGTGCCCAACTCGCGGTTAATAATAAGCTGTATGGCCATGGCTCTGCGTACACTTTCTTCTGTTGGTGTAGTAATAGCTTCGTCGTAAGCATTTGTATGCAGCGAATTACAGTTATCATAAATGGCATACAAAGCCTGCAACGTTGTGCGGATATCATTAAAATCAATTTCCTGCGCGTGCAAACTTCGGCCGGATGTCTGAATATGGTATTTCAACTTTTGAGAACGGTCGTTAGCCTTATACTTCTGCTTCATCGCCTTGGCCCATATACGCCTTGCCACCCGGCCAATAACCGAATACTCAGGGTCCATACCGTTGCTGAAGAAGAATGAAAGGTTAGGCGCAAAATCATCAATGTTCATTCCCCGGCTTAAATAGTATTCAACATAAGTAAACCCGTTGGCCAGCGTAAACGCAAGTTGAGTTATAGGATTAGCACCTGCCTCGGCAATATGGTAACCTGAAATGGAAACCGAATAAAAATTGCGCACTTTGTTTTCAATAAAATACTGCTGCACATCGCCCATCATCTTCAAGGCAAATTCTGTTGAGAAGATGCAGGTGTTTTGCGCCTGGTCTTCTTTCAAAATATCTGCCTGTACTGTTACGCGTGCTGATGCCAGTGCTTTCGTTTTTAGTTTTTCATAAACATCTTTCGGCAATACCTGGTCGCCGCTGGTGCCTAATAACATGAGTCCAAGACCGTCATTTCCTTCAGGTAATCCGCCGCTGTAAATGCCTCGTGGGGCGTGGCCTTTATCAATCTGTTCTAATTTCTTTTTTACTTCCTCCAGCAAGCCATGCTCTCTAATATACTTTTCGCATTCCTGGTCAACCGCCGCATTCATAAAAAATGCCAGCAACATGGGTGCCGGGCCATTGATAGTCATAGATACCGAAGTCTTTGGGTCGCAAAGATCAAAGCCACTGTAAAGCTTTTTCGCATCATCCACAGTTGCAATGCTTACGCCGCTGTTGCCCACCTTGCCATAAATATCAGGGCGGTGGTACGGGTCCTCACCATATAAAGTAACGGAGTCAAATGCAGTAGACAAACGCTTTGCAGGCTGACCTAACGAAACATAATGGAAGCGCTTGTTGGTCCTTTCTGGTCCGCCCTCACCTGCAAACATACGTGTAGGGTCTTCTCCCTCGCGCTTTAAAGGAAATACACCGGCAGTGAATGGAAATTCGCCCGGGACATTTTCCTGCAGCTGCCATTTTAAAATATCGCCCCAGTCGTTGTACTTAGGTAAATAAACTTTGCGGATGCTGGTGCCTGATAAACTTTTATAGGTAAAGGGTAATTGCAAAACCTTATCGCGCACTTCATAAGCAAAAGTATCGGCGCTGTATTTCTTTTTGGTATCAACCCAGCAGTCCAGCAATTTCTTTGCTTCAGGGTGTAACAGACTTTCGCAATGTGCTATCAGGTGTTTTATTTCTGTACCATCCTTCACCTCGTTTAATACGCCATGCAGTTTATACAACTTGCTGGCTAACATGGCCTGCTCGTTTACCCACTGGTCGTATGCTTCGTTATTCTCGGCAATCTCGGCCAGGTAACGCACCCTCGCCGGCGGAATGATCTGGGATTTGGTGGCGGTATTTTTTGCTGAAGTATGTTTTACGTGAAATTCAATACCGGTCTTTGCTTTTACGGCATTCATTAATGCTTCAAACAGATGGTTAACGCCCGGGTCATTAAACTGTGCGGCAATAGTACCTACCACCGGCAACTCCTCATCCTTGGCCATAAACATCTGGTGGTTGCGCTTGTATTGTTTACGCACATCCTGCAATGCATCCAGCGCACCTGCCTTATCAAATTTGTTGATGGCAATTACATCGGCATAGTCCAGCATGTTTATTTTCTCCAGTTGCGATGCCGCGCCATATTCGGGGGTCATCACATAAAGCGATATATCGCAATAGTCAAGAATAGAAGCATCGCTTTGACCAACCCCTGCACTTTCTAAAATAATCAGATCGTAATGCGCAGCCTTACAAACGTCAATCGCCTCTTGTACGTGTTCACTCAGCGCCTTATCACTTTCGCGCGTGGCCAGCGAGCGCATATACGCCCTTGGGCTTGAAATAGAGTTCATCCTTATTCTATCGCCCAGCAAAGCCCCACCGGTTTTCTTTTTCGAAGGGTCAACCGAAATAACAGCAACCGTCTTGTCCTTAAAATTTCTCAGAAAACGCAATACAATCTCATCAGTTACCGACGATTTTCCGGCGCCACCGGTACCTGTAATACCCACTACCGGACTTTTGCCCTTTTCATCTGATATTTTCGCAATCAGCTCTTTACCTTCGGTGGCTTCATTTTCAACTGTGGTAATGGCCTGTGCTATCACCTTCCAGTTTTTCTTTTGCAGCGTTTTTAACTCGCCATTCAGCGATACTTTTGTACTAAAATCACATTGGCTTACCACATCCTCAATCATCCCTTCCAAACCCATCTTGCGACCATCATCAGGCGAGTATATTTTTGAGATTCCGTATTTCTCCAGTTCAGCTATTTCAGATGGAAGGATAGTTCCCCCCCCTCCGCCAAATATTTTGATGTGGCCACAACCTGCTTCCTTTAACAAATCGTGCATGTATTTAAAGAACTCAATATGCCCGCCCTGGTATGATGTAACTGCGATACCCTGCGCATCTTCCTGTATGGCGCACTCCACAATTTCGCGGGCAGAGCGGTTATGCCCCAGGTGAATCACCTCTGCGCCCTTGCTTTGCATAATTCGGCGCATAATATTAATGGCAGCATCATGCCCGTCAAACAGCGATGCGGCTGTAACTATTCTAACTTTATTTTTCAGCTTCAGGCTCATGTTTCAACAATTTGAAAATTCCGGTGTTGTTATTTGCAGGGTAAAATTAGAAGATTGGCGCAAATAGCCGGTATTCTGAAATTGTGAGAGGTCTGTATTGGGAATTATTGCAGAGGGTCTGTATTTTGGTCGAAAAAAGAAAAACCCGATTTTGCTTGTATATACAACTATGCTTTTTAAATTTGCGCCGTGAAAGCTTCTGAAACACAATATTGTGGCTGTATTTACTGGGCAAGTTCTGCACTGGCCCGTAAAATAAATAAGCTGGCCGAAGATGCGTGGGCTCCTATGGGATTAGCTCCCGGTCAGGCTTATTTGCTGGCTTTGGTATTAGACCAACCCGGCAGGCAACCCCTTGATTTGAGCGAAGAACTTCACCTTGCCCCCTCAACTATTACACGTTTTATTGAAAAACTGGAAGATAATAAACTGGTAGTAAGGGTCTGCGAGGGTAAAACAACGAGCGTTTATCCTACACAAAAGGCAAAAGGTTTGAGCACAGAAATAAATAACTGCCGTGCAAGCTTTAGCCAGGCTTTGGAGGGCGTTTTAACCAAAACCGAAAGCCAGGCCTTGGTTAAAAGTATGCTGCAGGTGGCTGATAAACTGGGAAACTAAATTTTTTTACCATATCGTTTGTATATACAAATATAAAATTCACTAAACCAAAATCAAAAATTATGAAGTACGTAATTACGGGTGGCGCAGGCCACATATCGGGCCTGATAGCCGAAAAATTATTAGCAGCCG
>Ga0364859_10455_pt1 | contig 20750 bp, 20 predicted proteins | sample ExccelAu500001D3_FD_206911 | JGI IMG/M metagenome (GOLD analysis project Ga0364859, IMG submission 206911) | Enriched cells from Trout Bog Lake Hypolimnion, Wisconsin, USA - BchlTB.Aug20.5000.01 .D3 | ecosystem: Environmental > Aquatic > Freshwater > Lake > Hypolimnion/Profundal zone | place: USA... | reverse complement strand
GGCTGCAGCAGATTATGGATTGTTTTCTGACCTTGATCACCCACCTGCTTTGCGCGCCATTCCTTCCTGTGACTATCCCACTCCGGCAAAACGTCCCATATATTCGGTTTTGTCGAATGCCAAGTTGCAGCAGCAGTTCGGTATTCAATTGCCAGACTGGAAAATTTCCTTGCGTGAATGTTTGAAGAAGTCTTGAAGGCTGGTTGTCTGGTGTAAAATCATGCATGTCATCTTGCGGGTCTAAACCGGCGCTCAATCTGACCGATACAGCAGTGTACTGAGAAGGCTGTGGCTTCGGATGATATACTTCGCCTTAAATACTTTTCTCAGTGAAGATTTCCCCACCAGTCCATGAAAAACAAGAATCTAACCGCCATAATCTTTGGGCTGCTGTTGGTCTTCTGTGTGCTTGCCATTATCCGGCACCCCCAGATTTTTTACCCGGAAGTTAAAATTGACATTCCCGACCCTTCCGGTAACCTCACCATGAGTTTTCTGCTTCACAATCGCTTAACTTTGCCGGAATGCGAATCCATCACCGGCAAGCTTGCACGCGAGATCTTTTCAAGATGCTCGCAGTGCCGGATTACACTAATTCAATGCGCCAACACTTTGGATGATGAGCAGCAAAAATTGCTGGGCACGGTACCGCTTTCAACCCCCTCTGCTCGAATGACGAACGGAGATATTGTTTTCAGTGCGGCCAACCCGAATTTGGCACTTGCAGGTTGCCAATCCAGCGAAACTAAGTCCGTTGGCGGACCAAACCCAATCAAGTGTTTCAATGCCAATAGCCAGCGCCCAAATGTTGCGCCGACTGTGGTTCTCAATCCATGGTTAATAGCCATCATATTGGTTTCTTACGCAGCAACCTGGTTTACCGGTTGGTTCATAGTCAAATACGAGGATCTGCACGCTCACCTCTCACATGACCACATTACCGATAGCCCGCAGAAGATCCACGACCAGCCTACTCCGCGAATCGGCGGGTTGATGCTGATCGTCGGACTGTTGGGCGCCGGTGCCATCATGATTTCCACCGAAGTCTTTACCATCAAACGCGAATTTGGAATCCTGCTGCTTACCTGTATTCCTGCCTTCCTGGGCGGGTTGGTGGAAGACGTCACTAAAAAAGTCGGGGTACTTGATCGTTTGCTTCTCACTATGCTCTCGGGTGCCATCGCCGCTTGGCTAATGGGTGCTGTTCTCAATCGGCTGGACGTTCCGGGTGTAGATGAGGCAATGAAGTGGATGCCGTTTGCTGTCATTTTTACCTGTGTTGCGGTTAGCGGGATTGCCAATGCCATTAACATTATTGATGGGCTCAACGGTTTGGCTGGCGGGTTTGCGGTCATCGCGTTACTTCCTCTTGCGTTTGTGGCTTACTTGGTCGGTGACTCCCTTGTTTTCACAGTCGGTATTGCCCTGAGCGGCGTCATGCTGGGATTTCTGGTTTGGAATTGGCCCGGCGGCAAGATATTTATGGGCGATGGTGGAGCATATCTGCTCGGTTTTTTACTCGCAGAGCTATGCGTGCTCCTTCTCGTTCGAAATCCAAGTGTCACCCCGTGGTTTCCACTGCTGATATTTGTCCACCCGGTGTTTGAAACGCTCTTTTCAATATACAGAAGGAAGCATCTGCGCGGCCATTCACCGGGTAAACCGGATGGGCTGCATATTCATACGCTGATCTACAAACGCATCGTGCCTCGTGAAGCTCACCCCGGTGAAACATTGAATAAACTCCAGCGAAATAGCCGCGTGGCTAAATACATTTGGATACCGGCAATAGGAGTTGCCGTGTACGGAGCGGTATTCTGGAAATCGCCTCCTGCGCTGATATTGGGGATAATTTTATACTGCGTTTTTTATGTCGTGACTTATCAGCGCATCATTAAGTGGAAGAACGTTCGAAGTCTGTCCTTCAGCAAGCTAGGGGCGAACAAATGATAGGAAATGATTCCCTAAATTGGTTCATCTGACTTTTGCGTGGGTTAAACCCATATTGTCTATTAGGGTGAAAACTCGTCATTCCCGCGCAGGCGGGAATCAAGTTAATTAAAAATTCCCCGCGTAGCGCGGAAGCGCCAAGATTTTGCCCGCTTCGCGAGCGTTTGTCTTGCTGGATTCCCGACTGCGCGGGAATGACGGTGCTAATAGGTTGTCCCTTTTCTTGGCAACGTCACTGAGAAAATCCGCGACCAATTTTTCGACTGTCGTAAATATATAGTTTTCCTCATGTGCGCCACTGTGTTTGTGGTCAAACGCTTGCAATACGTCAGCATAATTTTTTGATCTTATATAAATATCAGGATAACAAGCGATCAGCAATCAAAGCCGGAGCTATATTGGAAGCCGCAATGAATGGAACCAAGAAATTAGACGAAATTGCAAAAAAAGACCGGTGATCCAAACCGGTCTTTTTACCATTAATTCCTTGGAGGTGGAGGAGGCGGCGGATAGTAAGCTGGTGCAGGTGCTGGTGGTGCCGGAGGTTGATTGTAAATCACCCTGGGCTGGTAAGAGGAAGCCTGAGGCAATTGGTTTCCTTTAGCATACATGCATTGTTCATATGCAATATCATACCGACGTTGAGTTTCCCGTCCACTATACTGGGCTGCACCCGAACCCATTGCCGCACCACCCAACATTCCAACGGCAGCGCCTGACCCCGCTCCACCGCTATTTCCACTTCCAAGAACGCCGGCAACCGCGCCAATTGCCGTGCCAACTGCAATACTTTTTACAGCACTGTCTGTTGCCGCGTCATTAGCTGAAGTTCCGATGGAATTTTGTGCAAATTGCCTGCACACACTATCTTCGACATTAAATTGTTCGAATGATTTTCCCGGTGCCGGCATCACCGCAACGCTCGGGCCATTGGGGAGAGTTGCGCATCCGGCAAGTGTTCCCAAGAAAACGAGTGTAAGGACAGAATATTTCATGACAACGAACTCCTATTTAAAATTGTATGCGACATTGTGCTTTCCTTGACTGACACTCATGGCAATTCAAGCTCTATCTTGGCGGTTGAGTTGGAACCGGCTGCCATCCTTCCGGGCAATTTGCCACATAGGGATAATAACCGTTCGCCGATCTGCAAAAGTACCAGGATTGCACTTGAGGTTGAACAGGCGCATATGCCGGTGGAGCCTGCATATAAACTGTTTGAGGCGCCTGTTGATAGTAAACAGGCGCAGGTGCCATATAGACAGGTTGCTGCGCTTGTGTAATGGCTATATCAGTTGCAATGGCAGCACCAAGAAGCCATGCTCCGCATCCCCAACATCCACCGCTCCATCGGCCTTCGCGGTAGCCATGGTCAGCGTAGGCAGTGCTGATTGACGTAGTAGACAGAACAAGGAGAATTGCAATCAATAACGTTTTAAATGGTTTCATTTTGTTACCTCCTATGGCGCTAAAAACTCATCCTAATTCTGAAGGTTGGATTGTGCTGGCTTACAATAGTTCAATGTGACAAAGTCGAATTCTTGCTGCGCCTAACCTTTAAAGTTCTTCACTACCATGTTCTTGAGTTTTAGACTTGGATGAAAAGTGACTACGCGGCGTGCGGATACCAAGTGTTCTTCGCCGGTCTTCGGATTGCGCCCCGGACGTTGTTGCTTGTCTCTCAATTCGAAGTTGCCGAAACCCGACAACTTAACGCTTTCAGTTCGTATAAGCTTGCTGCGAATTTCCCCAAAAAAGGCATCCACCAGATCACTGGCCTCACCTTTGTTCAGGCCAACTTTTTCAAACAATACGTTAGCTAGTTTTTCTTTGGTCAATGTCATTTTTACTCCGGCAAACTATAAAATCACAGGTCGAATTGAAAAAATTCTGTTACGTCAAATAAAAAAGGCAGGGTTGCCCCTGCCTTCCTTAATGCTTACGCTAATTACTTAGCGGCGGGTGCATCAGCAGCAGGGGCTGCATCTGCCTTCTTCGCTTTCTTATGCTTCTTAGCCTTCTTGGCTGGCTTTGCTTCATCCTTGGCAGGAGCTGCAGCGGCGGCAGGTGCAGCGGCGGCGGCAGGTGCAGCAGCAGGAGCATCAGCAGCAACGGCAGAGAAAGTTACAGCAGCGAATACAGCAGCAATCAGTGTGGACAACAGTTTCATATTTACTCCAGTTTTAGTAGTTGATAAACGTTTATGACATTACTAATGTCAGGGCATATAACGCTCGGCTTGGGTATTTCGTTGACAAGATTATCCGTAGTTCAGAATGTATCTAAATTGATACATAATAAATCTTGATGTCCGGTTAGTTAAACGATAGTATCTCCATGTGGACTTATATTGAACTCACTCGCCGCCTTTAACAGGGCGGCTTTCTTTTTGTGATAGATGTTCTGAGACAATGACTTAGAATCAATATATTGATAGTGACGTAGCACTATTGCTTCTCACAGGCGAGTTTCCATAAGATTTCTCCCCTGCTGTCAGGTAATATTGCTTCCCACTGTGGCGAATCAAAATCAAGGGTATTGGTTATCTCGCCACTCCCCATATTTCCCGAATGCATAGAGGCAGCAAGAATTCTGGATTGCCGTTCTTTACAACCGAATTCATATTGTGTTGTCCACGATAAAAATTGTTTGCCGTCGCTCAACTTGGAGGCTTCTTTGAGGTCAATCATTGACCACATTATGGCCCTGTCGTCTTTCTCGATCTTGTGAATGCTGGCCGGATCGAAATATGCTGTTTGCTTTTCATTACCTTCGATTAAAACCCATCCCGCCGTCGCATTTGCGCTTGGCACCGTCAGGATCACCAACAAAATTACTCTACGCATTACGACCCCCGTCTCTCATAGCATTTATCTAATTGACCAGTTGATCGAACTGTCACTGTGCCGTATTTATAATCAACATAATAATACAACAAACATATACCAGGAAAATACCAGGTGATCTGGATCAATACTGAAGTCATTTGGCATGTTATTCTTAAAATTATTTAGACTGATATTGGAACCTGAGGCCGATAGTGATCAACCCTGATTTCTGGGCATGTATAACAATAACACTTACGGAAAAATTGGACTTGAACTTGTGATTAATAATGGAGATGGAAAAATGAAAATTTTGTGCTTTTTGCTATTAATGATCCTTGCTTCAACTGAAATGTTAAGTTATGCAAGCGCAAGCACGATGATGGGATCATGGTCTTGCAAGCAATGGACAGACAGACAAAATAAACTGGCGGATACTGATGCCTATACAATTTGGTTTCAGGGCTATTTGTCCGGGGCAAATGCCATGTATGATGAATTGCTTGGTAGGGACTTTTTAAAAGGTGCGGAAAAAATATCAATCGTTGATTGGACTGACATTTATTGCCAGAAATATCCAAAATCAATGTTGCATGACAGTGCCAATGCGCTGATCAAGAAATTACAAAACGACGGCCTGCAACCAAATAAATTCTAATAAGATTTGCAGACTGATTGACTTCAGAATTAAGCAATCACATTGATGCTGGAACCAATCGATTGTGTTTGCTGGGTCTTCTGAAATTGCTGGGCTTGCAGTAACTGAATATTCTGCTGGGCTTGCCCCGATATTAATGACAATTGAGTCTGTGCAGAAAACTGGCTTGGCTGAATTTGTTGTGCCTGCGCTTGCTGAGCTTGCTGGGCTTGGGATACCTGAACAGTTTGTTGGTCTTGCTGTACTAGCTGAGATTGTTGGGCCTGTTGTGCCTGCGATTGCTGAGCAAGCTGAGTTTGCTGTAACTGCACTGCCTGAACAGCCTGCTGGTCTTGCTGTAACAGTTGAGCTTGTTGTGCCTGTTGAGCCTGGGCTTGCTGTGCGAGCTGAGCTTGCTGCGCTTGTTGCGCCTGAAGAGCTTGTTTAGCCTGCTGAACTTTAAGCGCCAGTTGCAATACATTGCTGCCAGATGTTACTGAGCTAATAGACATATCACACCTCCTGCCTGACGAACTAAGTCGCCATGTGAGTATAGTACTACTCATAGTTAGGTTATTGAAAGAATTTTTAGTTCATTTCCTTGCTTAAGGGCTTTCACATGTATATCAGCCATCGTGAAGGGTACCAGGATTCCTGCATTCAAGGCTGAGGCTAAACTCAAAACTGCGGTTAATGGAGTGAAGAAATAACCCAGTCATTTTTAACCTTGGTGGCTACTTAACCAACAACCTACTTAAAAGCCAGGAACACCATTTGTCATTTTTTCATTCCGCAGGCAATCTTTCTTAATTCTTCAGCACTGGTAATGAGAGGTAGGGGCTCCCATTTATTGGAGTTTGATACTCTGGCAACCCCATCACCGGCACCCATATTCTTTGAGTAATAGATGGAATAGAGAAATCGGTATTGCGGCTTCTTGCAATCAAATTCAGCACGCCTCTTCATCGACATAACAGAACTTAGCCCATCTATTTGTTGAGCTGAATTGTAATCCAGCAGATGCCACATTTTTACGTTGCCGTCTTTTTTGCGAATTGACGAAGGATCAGCGTAGACAGTATCGCTTTTGCCGCTGACAACCTTTACCCATTCAGCCAAAGCACTATTGCCAAGAACTGTCAGTAACAATATCAAAATAACTTTAAGCATTCCGATCCCTCTGATTGCACTGCGGCAAATCTACTGCTTAAAACTTATTGTAACTAGTAGTGCGTTTCATTAAAACATTTACAAATAAACCGTTCGGGCTGACCTTGTCGAAGGCTTGTTTTAACAAGAGAAAACGGTTCGACAAGCTCACCGCGAACGGTAACGGTTTTGCTGGAACGCACTACTAGTGCACTGTAACACCTGTTTTTTCGTAGGTTGGGTTAGCGGTTTCATCGCGGTGCGTGTGTTGTTGGGGCTTCAGCCCCTTAGTGCAAACTCTGTCCAGCCTTTGGCTGGCAACAGATTTGCCTACCCTTGCGGTACAACCACGGCCTACCCCTTGCGGGTGTAACCCAACAGTTTTGAAGGTCGCCAGCTTGATCATGCTGGGTTACGGCATACACCTGCCTAACCCAACCTACAAAAATACAAAACCAGCAATGCGAAAAAAATAATATTCCAAGGTGCTGGACAATAACCAGCTCTAAAAACAGGCCCCCCAGAATGCCATCCCATCAGGGGCTTTGCTGATTTTTTCCACATTCCAAGACATCAATGTTTGGCTATTGTTACCTGTCCCCGGAAATGGTTATCCGGCAAGGTTTTTCAATATGGCAGCAACTTCACGCTTACCCAGAGTTCTCAGCTTTGCAATCCTGATTAGTTGTGGTTCACGGGGGGTGGAAATACCTGCTTCCCAGTTGTAAATTGTCGGTGCAGACGAATCAAGAAGCAATCCTATTTCCGCAGCAGACAATCCGAGCCTTTGCCGAAGAGATTTAAATCCTTTAGCAACAAACCGAATCTTTGATGATTCAACAACGGGAACTGCTTTAACCGTGGAAGCCTTTTCAAGGCGCGACAACTGGGTTTCGAGTGTGGTTAAACGCCGTTTCAATGCGGCGATTTCGGAGCGGTATTGCGCCGATGCTTTCTTGAGCCGTTCTGTCTCGCCTCGTATTTCTTTACGTGCCAGGCGAGTGATTTCTTCTTTCAGTGCAGATGCTATGTTTGCCATTTTCTATTCTCCAAATAATACGTTTGATTTATGGATTTTACATCAGATTATTAATGCCATGATGTTAGCCTATCACATCTCCAATGGTAAACCCGCCTGTTTCCAAGCCATTATTCCGCCTTGCAGGTTATAAGCCTGAGTAAACCCCTTTGAAACAGCGAATGCAGCGGCCTGTGCTGAACGTGCGCCCACTCGGCAATAGAATACAGTTGGTGCCAACTTGTCAAGTTCATGTAAACGTATCGGTATCAAGTGCAAAGGCAACAAGTTTGCCCCCTTAATATAACCTTGAGTGAATTCAGACTCGCTACGAACGTCTATCAGACGTATGCTTTTCTGTACCAGCATGGTACTCAATTCCAACACATCAATATTTTTGAATTCGGTCATACTACTAAAGTCAAATATCTAGCGATAATTTATCTATACGTCTATACGCGATAATATAAATGGCGTAAGGGAGGAGTATTAAATAATCTCTGCGAGTCGATTCCCCGCCCCTTGGCGCGAAGGCTGGCAATAGCCAGCGGTTTGACCTTGGGGGTTAATACCCCGCAACTTGCTGCGGGGATATTTATTGCGTTTGGTGTTTACAACGAAGGTATTTCGTCGTCGTCGGGTTCCAAATCCGGTTCCATCGTATCGGGATACTTCACCTTCTGCTCGTTCAACAGTCGCTGATGCCCGGCTTCTTCATCTCTGAGTTCCTCGAACAGCTTTCGCACTGCGGGATCCTGAATGCCCGCCAAGGCTCGATCATAAAATTCGTAGGCTTTAATTTCAGACTCCATTGCAACTTCCAAGGCATGGCGCGGAGACATGTAGCGTCTTGGTTTTCCGATATCCGGGGCTTCGGCATCATACTCAACCATATTTGCCCTGACGCGCGAAGGAGTGTCGCCAAAAAGCAAACGTCTTTGCTCTGCGAGTTCATTTCCGTGAAGTTGCTCGTTTCGGGCCATCATGGTAAAGAAATCAGCGGCATCGCCCCGGTAGCGCGTTCCGAGCTGTTCTGCAAACAAAAGGTAGCGTTCTTCCGCTTCCTTTTCAATCAGCACGGCCATATCGAGTGCATCCTGCAGATTGAGAGTTGCAATGTCGAGTTGAGTAGTCATTAATTTCTCCTGGCAGATAGCGATTTCCCCAAGGGCAGGGAATTCAAATGTACATTTCAGAGTATCTCGTGATTATGTAGCCGCAGTCAATCGTCAATTTACGGAAGAAGGTACCATGATTAATGCGCTGCACTGGGCGCTGACTATCGCTGTAGCTGAATTTCAGTGGCACCAAAGAGGCATAAATCATAGTGAATCAAAAATTACGGCATTGCAATGCGATCAGACCGCATGGTTGGTTAGCTTGCAAATCTCCTGTACCCGAAGTCAATCTCACGTCCACAATTCAAAATTTACAACAAACCACACACTGAAGTATGATCCAAATATTCACTCGGGAAATAGTACTGAATCGGCAACAGTTAAGTCGCCCGGAGAGCGCGATATTTCCAACCATCCAAAGGATAATAAAATGGAAAATCCCACAGCCTCAAATACGGTACGTTCTGATGGGAAGTTCTCCCTGCGCCCCACAACCGATCTGTCTGCGATTTATCTGAGCTACACATTGCCGACCGGTGGTGGCGCACAGGTGCTTCCCGAAAGCGTGATAGGTGCAGCCAAATCCCACGGGGTCGTGGTCGAGCTCGATGTGGAGGCGATAAAAAAGACGCTCCTGGAAGGCGGCGCGAACGTTCGCGTGGGCTACGGGCGTGCCCCCGTACAGGGAACCGACGGGCACCTCGAAGTACTGGTCGACAACATGAAAAAACGCAGCCCGCATCTGGATGAGAACGGGTTGGCTGACTTTCGCGACTTGGGCGAGATCGTTACGGTCAAACCGGGGGATCCGCTGATGCGGATAGTGGATCCGACGCCGGGAGAACCGGGTCTTACCGTTACAGGGAAAGAAATCCCCGTGAAACCGGGAAAAAAGGTTTCATTCCCGGCAGGACTCGATGGAGTGAAGGTTGACCCCGCAGATCCGCATCTGCTGGTGGCGGCCATTTCCGGCTGTCCCATTGTGGCGAAAAAAGGGGTAACGGTGGAGGCGGTGTATCGCGTGCAGAACGTGGATCTGCACACGGGAAATATCACCTACGACGGCGGCGTTCACGTGGCGGGCGACGTTCATTCCGGCATGACGGTGAAGGCCACGGGTGACATCCATGTAGAGGGCACAGTGGAAGACGCCATATTAGAGGCCGGTGGCGACGTCACGGTTAAGTGCGGCATCATGGGGAGCGACGCGGATCACGACACTTCTGACAAGAAGATACACGCCACCATCAAATGCGGCGGGTCGTGTACGGTAAAATTTGCGCAGGATGCCCATATCTTTGCAGGGAACGGGATCTTCGTTCAGGAGACGTCCATGCAGTGTGGGCTTACCGCTGCCCACCAGATCATCGTGGGCGACCAGGATAGCCACAAAGGAGAACTCATCGGCGGGATAGCTCGCGCGACCATGCTGGTCAAGGCGTACACCATAGGTTCCGACGACCACCCGAGGACGATCGTGATAGCGGGGAACGACAAGGATCTCCACGAACGCCTGCGGGAGTGCAACGAGAAAAGCAAGCTAGCTGACAACAAATTTGCTGACGTGTTAATGGAATTGGGGGCGGCGAAAAAAAGTCCCGGGAAAGTTACCGCCGAGGCAATGGCCCAGCTCGATGCGTCCAGAGTAGCGCTCTACGCAGAAATCGCCGAGCATACGGCGGAAGCACTGCAAATTAAAAAAGAAATTGACCTCGCACAGCAGGCACAGGTGGTCGCGGAAAAAAAGGTTTTCACAGGCGCTGAAATACGCATCGGCCAGAAACATTACGAAACCAAACAAGACCGTGAGGGTGGAGTGTTTAAACTCGGGGACAAGGGTGAGCTGGTATTCGGGTAGCTCCCGGAAACCGCTTGCGTGCTCCCGAGTCCAGATCGGATTGTGGCGGGGCAGAAATGAGTGATGGCGTCCGTGCGGGCCTACAGGCGGCGTAATATGCAGGGCAGCAAATCGGCCAGATCCTCGGCAATCAGCCCCGCCCCAAACTCAGTTGCTGCGGCTCCATGCAACCATACGGCTGCGGCTGCCGCAAGGAATGGGTCCATGCCCTGGGCAAGAAGCCCGAGCAAAATTCCGCTCAGAACATCGCCCGCACCTGCAGTAGCCAGGGTGGGAGGCGCGTTAGTATTAATGATTGCCCGACCGTCTGGAGCGGCGATTACCGTATCACAGCCTTTCAGTACGATGATGGTGCCGCTGCGGTGCGCTGCAACGCGCGTCCTGGCCAGTTTGTCGCCGCTCGGGTCAAACAAACGCGAGAACTCACCCTCATGGGGAGTCAGAATGCACGGCCCGTTGATCGCTCGTTCAAGCGATTGCGGATCATCCTTGAATACAGTGATTGCATCCGCATCGAGCACAGTCGGGCGGCCACTGTGCAGCATGGCAAGTGCCCGTGTGCGGGTTTCTTCGCATACGCCCGCTCCCGGTCCGATCAGCAGCCCGGAGAAACGGTGGTCATCCAGCAAACGCTCGAAATCTCCCGGCGCTTTTATTGGTTGAACCATGATACTGGTTAACGCCGCAGCATAGATAGGCAAGGCAATCTCCGGCACGGCAATGGTTGTCAACCCGGCACCTGCGCGAGCCGCTGCACGGGCGGCCATGCGGGCAGCCCCGGTCATGGGATAGCCACCGGATATCAGGGCATGGCCGCGCGTGTATTTGTTGTCACCTTCATGCGGTCGCGGCAATGCGGTAATCCATATTCCCGGATCGTTCTCAAAAGTGTCGGGCTCAAGCTGTGAAAGTATGGAAGTTGGTGTACCGATGTCGGCAACGATGACCTTGCCGCAAAGCAATCGACCGGGCAGTAACACATGTCCGGGTTTTTTGCGAAAGAAGGTCACGGTTAGAACTGCGGAAACGGCGCCCAGTGCTTCGCCCGTATCGCCCATCAGGCCGCTCGGAACATCGATGGCGACAATCGGAATTTTTCTTGACGCTGCGGCTGCCAAAGTATCAACCGCCGCCCCTTCGAGAGGACGGCTAAGCCCGGCACCGAAGATTGCGTCCACGACCAATTCCGCACTATCAAGGGCTCCGGGGGTTAGCGGCTGGACTGTTCCATGCCATAGATCAGCATGGTAGCGCGCGGCACCTGCCAGACGCTCGCGTGAACCGAGCAGAGCAACATTGACCGGCCATCCAGCCCGGGCAAGCAGTCGTGCCGTGACAAAGCCATCGCCGCCATTGTTGCCGGGCCCACACAGGACGGTGACAGGGCGCGCGGACCAATGTTGTTCAATTGCACGCGCGACGGATGCACCGGCATTGGCCATCAAATCAATAATAGGTATGCCGGCGGTTACTGTTAGTCGATCTGCTTCACCCATCCGGTTAACATCGAGCAACGCTGTCTGACAATTCATCAACATACTTTCCCGGATTTTGGTCGCGCCATCCTGATTTTTAGCGGTCATGTTTTATCCCGATTTGGCGGATTTTAATATGGGGGAAGGAAAATTTCATAATGACCATTTCCGGTAACGGTTCAGGTGAGATCCATGGTGCAAAATATTCGGCCGGGAAACGTTTCCCGTATCGACCGCAACGCTTTCAGAAGGCTCTGACCCGACGGCCGGTAAGCCAGCCGATCACAGGCATAATGACTGCGGCGCAGAGGAAAACCTGGGGCAGCCGGCCTTGGTCCGCCAACCATCCCGCGATTCCGACTCCTATCGATTGCCCGACAAAAAAGATCGAAACCGAAAGGGTCAGCGCCAGACTTCTTGCTTGCGGCACACGTTGTGTCATCTGGAACAGCAGCGCGTTGTGCAGCATGTAATAACCAAACCCGGAAATCATTGCTGCAACAAACACCCATATGGCTTGCGATGACAGGAATATAATGCCATTGGCCACCGCCACCAGGCATGCGGCCATCGTCGGGAACGCAAACCGGTTTAGCCTGGCTCCCATCCTGGCCGCGAAGATCGAAAACAGCAGGCCGCCCAAACCATAGAGTACCAGCGCCAGGCTTGCTTTCGACAAGGACAGGCCAAAGTGTTCATGCAGGTAAAGCGGCATGAATGCAAGCACAGCGAAGACCAGTGCTGCCTCGATCAGGAAACAGAACAACACGCCCCGGGTCTCCCGGACATGAAGCAGCCGGAAAGCAGCCAAGTACAAACTGGCAACGGAAGGTGGCGCCTTGTCATCATGTTTTTTCTCCGGTTGACGACTGTCGACATCGCTCCACAGCGCAAATGCAATCAAGACATAGAGCGCACTCAAGCACCAGAAGGCGAATCGCCAGGTTCCGGCGTCGACAAACAGTCCGCCCAAGACCTGCCCGAACACCATTCCCATGATCTGCCCGGAGAAAAAGCGTGCCAATACAGATTGGCGATGATTAACGGCAACCCGGTCTGCAATCCAGGCCATCGATAACGGAATAATTCCCGCTGCGGCCACACCTGTCAGCAGGCGACAGGCAACCAGCCACTCCAGCGAGGGGGCGACGGCAGCCCCCACACTACCCAAGGCACAGCCTGCCGTCGCCACAGTGATGACACGAAAACGATCCAGGCGCTCGCCCAGCGGGCCATAGATCAACTGCATCCCGCCGTAGGCGATGGTGAAGACGGTGATAACCACTGCTACCTGTCCGGACGTTTGTCCAAACAAATGAGCGAGTACCGGCAGCATCGGGTCACAGACCCGGAACGAGGCAGAGCTCGCAAAAGCAGCCAGCGTCAGCAGGATCAGGGGCCGACGGATCTTATAAATATTGGCTGCACTCATGGGCAGCAATCAGCGACGTAACCACCAGCCGAGCCAGCGGGTCAGGCGGGGCATAATCACGTAGGACATGAGTATGGCGACTAGTACTGTGATTACGGCAATGCGTAGCAGGGAAGGCAGGAACCCGAGGTGCGGTGCGACAAAAGTCAACAGGAAAGCAACCGTCGGATAAATTCCCATCCAACTGACAAAGGTCATCCGTAAGCGGGATGGTGTTTGTCCTACCGGCACTGCCGCCGGCGCGAACCACGCGTCCAGGCCGTTGAGCAACCTGTACTCTGGATCACCTTCTGCCACTGATGCCAGCTTTTCCAGCCAGGAGGCTCGTTCCGCTGAAGCATTCCAGCGCGCCATTTCCGCTTCCGTCGCAAAATGCTGGATGATCTGATATTCCCCATCCGGAGATTCAGGCGGCACCAGCTTGGCGGACAAGTAGCCGGGGAAGCGGCAGGCATCCTCGAACATTGCCCGAATCAGTGCTTCATATGCAGGTGCGCAACCCGGTTTGGCACGCCGCCGGACAATACGGAAGACTGGCTGATCATTCATGGTTGACTCCTTTCGATCAGGGACTGGTTCGGTCATTCATAGGTAAAGCGACTACGATTATGCCGCCGCGTGTCTTTCAGAGGTATGCCTGATGCCACCAAAAACGGCAAAAAGTACTCTCAGGCTGGGTGGGATTCAATCCATAAGGGGCTAAGAGTGGAAATTTGTAAGGAGCAGCAACCATCGCTGCTCCGGATATCTATTACAGCTTTTGGTGGCTACCGTCACAAGTCATGCCGTTGCCACTATGTTTGCAACCGCAAAAATAGACAGTCTCTGACTGCTCAGCCTTGTACTCTTTGGGGGCAAACTGGCTGCCCTTGTGACTGCCGTCACAAAATGGCTGTCCAGCACTCTTGCCACAAGTGCAATACCAGTAGCTCTTGCCAGCTTCAACTTCGACTGCATAGGGTGATTTCTGTGCAATATGGGGTTTGTTATCGGGCATGATTGATTCCTCTTAAGTGGTTAAATGGATAAAACTTTCTGGTCGTCAGGAATCCTTATGGTTGACTCGATGATTTCCCGTCGCACCATGTAATTCTGGGGCAACAGTGCATTCCCCTGATTTCCATGCTGGCAGACTAACTTGATTTCTTTGCAAGAGGAAGGCTGATGTCCTCAAAATACTATTGCTAAATTCGCAACAATGAGCCAGGTACACCATGCGATTTTAAAGCTTCCACCAGGCAGCGGTTATTGGATATAGCGAGTCTTATCCCGGTTTGCGGTTTTTATAGTCAATGCAAGTTTCGAGTTCTGACACCGCATTACTTTCAGTGTGTCTCCTTAAGTCAGGCTGAATTTCATCGCCAGCCAGTCGTGAATTGGCACTGGGTATCCATGGCGGTTATAGAAATTTCTCCAAACGGCCATTTGCGCTGTTCACTCCCCGAAGGAAATTAACCTTTTTCCAGAATTACCTCAAACTGTTCTATAGGTACGGGTTTTCCAAACAAGTAGCCCTGGTAATGAGTGCAGCCGCAATTCATAAGGAATTGACGCTGATCTTCTGACTCAACGCCTTCGGCAATAACGCCCAGATTCAGGCTCTGTGCCATAGCGATGATGGTACTCACAATTGTTTTGTCACTGCTGTCGGTGGAAATATCACGCACGAATGACCGGTCGATCTTGAGCTGGTGAATCGGCAAGCGCTTCAAATATTGCAACGACGAATAACCCGTTCCAAAGTCATCCAGTGAAAATCGAATCCCGGCTTCTTTTAGTGCACTCATCGTTGTAATGGTGTCATTGATATTATCCAATAACATGCTTTCCGTGAGTTCGAGCTTGAGGAGTTTAGGGTTAATAGCATGATGTTGCATGGCTGTTTGCACTTGAGCCGCAAAGTCAGATTGGTGAAATTGGTTAGCGCTGACGTTTACACTAAGTGCAAGATCGCAAGTAAGCTCATCTTGCTCCCATTTTTTGAGTTGTGTGCAAGCTGTGTTGATTACCCAGTGTCCGATAGGTTTTATCAGCCCCGTATCCTCCGCAAGTGGAATGAATTGCGCAGGGGACAACACGCCCTTTTCAGGATGTATCCAACGGATCAATGCTTCCGCCCCCAAAGGGCGATCCATACTGTCGACCTGAATCTGGTAATAAAGCTGGAATTGTTGGGTCTCGATTGCTTTGCGTAATTCACTCTCAAGGACCGCCCGGGCGTTAATCGCTTCCTGCATCTGCGGGTCAAAAAATCGCAGGGCATTGCGGCCGGATTTCTTGGCCTGATACATGGCAATGTCAGCTTGTTTCAGCAGTTCATCTATAGATTGCTGGTGGTTATTGAACAAGGTTACGCCGATACTGGGAGTGTTGTGGTATTTGTGGTCAGCGAGGATGTATTGCTGATTCAGCGAAGCAAGTATTTTTTCGCCTACAGCTTCAGTCTGTTCTGCTGCTTCAAAACTATGTTCGCTCAGGTCTTCCAGCATCACAACAAATTCATCCCCGCCCAGGCGAGCTACAGTGTCGCCTTCCCGCACGCACGACTGAAGACGTTGCGCTACCTGTAGCAGTAGTTGGTCTCCGATGTGATGACCGAGGGTGTCGTTGATAGTCTTGAAATTATCCAGGTCAATAAACAATAGCGCACCTTCACGGCCGCTGCGCGTGCTCGAAGCCAGCGCGTGATTGAGCCGGTCAAGCAAAAGACGGCGATTGGGCAGCCCGGAGAGAGGATCGTAAAAAGCCAAATTTTTAATCTCATTTTCTGCGGCCTTAGACTCGGTAATGTCGCTAAATACACCGACATAGTTTGTGACAATGCCATTCATGTCTTTCACTGCAGTAATGGTTAACCACTCAGGGTATTCCATACCATTTTTTCGACGGTTCCATATTTCACCTTGCCACTGGCCATTCTCTTTAATAGCCTTCCACATTTTTGCGTAAAACTGTTGATTCTGCCGGCCAGACTGGAATATGCGTGGATTCTTTCCAAGGACTTCCTCGCGGAAATATCCGGTCACCACCTGAAAAGCCGGATTGACTTCCAGAATATTGCCTTGGGGGTCGGTAATGGTAATGCCGTCAGAAGATGTGGCGAATACACTGGCTGCCAGTTTCAGTTGGTTTGCTTGCTGGCGCAGGCGTATTAAAACCTGAATAACATAGGCGAGCAGGGCGAGGGTCGTCAATAAAAGGAAAGCACGAAAAGTTGCAGCGAGCCTTTGCTGTTTATCGTAATAGTTTCGGTAGGTTTCGGCTACTTCTGCAATTTCCGGATTACTTGATAGTTGCCGCACAAGATTCGGCATGTCCATTGTGATGGCATCAATATTGCGGATGTGGCTCATCAGTTGATCGAGCTTTTGCCGATTGTCGGCAGGCAAGAATGGGGTTCCCATTTGTACCTTGGTAAAAGCAGCGTCAAAATCGTCGTGGTTGGCCAATCCACCTTTTATGCGAATTAACAGAACTTGTTCGACCAAATCATCTATCTGTTCGTGCATTACCGTACCCGCAGACAGGCCACGCTCCAATTCGTCCCTCGCATGGGGCAGGTAGATCAAAGAGTTTTTCAATACGGCATTTGACGATTTGAATTGCTCCAATACATCCGATTGGAGTGATAGCCGTTGTTCGAGCAAATGCAATTGTTGTTGGAACTCGGCATCCTTGGACAAATTTTTGTCTGCCTTCCCTTCCTGCAGCACGCGCAGGATCTTTCGCATGCGGTCGATAATCGCGTTTACGCTATCGTAATTGTTCGACAAACTGAAGTTTAATTCCAGTACGGATTCGCCGAGTCTGGCTTCATCACTCTGTAATTCACCGAGATAACTTAACAGAGCATTGTGTCGGCGCTGATCGACCGGCTGGGTGAATGCGAATAGCGCCACCAATAAAATCGCCGCAAAAGTTGCAGCACCCATCCGAAAGAGATCGGCATGTTCGCCTGTTCCCTTATACAGTTTCATTTGAGTGGCTCACCCATGTATTCCCCAGTCAAGGTACGGAGAAATGCGACGAGCTTGGCAACCTCTCGCTCGTCAAGTTTCGTGCCGAGCTGAAAACGGCCCATGACCTTTACTGCATCTTCGAGTCTTTTGGCCGAGCCATCGTGAAAATAGGGTGGGGTGAGTGCCACATTGCGAAGCGACGGCACCTTGAAGAAATGTAGATCTTTGGCTTGTTTGGTGACGCTGTACCTGCCTTGGTCAGCTTCAGTCAGATCGCCGCGAGCTGCGAAATAATCTTCCATTATTCCAAGTTTCTGGTACATGTTGCCGCCGATATTCATTCCCTGATGGCAACTTATACAGCCCAGTTGTTTGAAGAGGCGATAACCAGCTTGTTCTTCGTCGTTCAAGGCTGCCTTGTCGCCGCGAAGAAAACGGTCAAAGCGCGAATTGGGAGTAATCAAAGAGCGTTCAAAGGTGGCAATGGCATCTTTGACGTTGTGCGGTTGAATACCATCACTATAGATGGCTGAGAACTCGGCTCGATAACTCTGCTCTCCAGATAGTGCGGAAATCGCTAAAGGCCATGTACTACCCATCTCTGCCGGATGTTGTAACGGTCCGTCAATCTGATCTTCAAGTGTTTCTGCACGGCCATTCCAGAACTGGCGAAAATTGAATCCGCTGTTAAATACTGTCGGCGCATTGATTCCGCCTTCCCTGCCGCCGATGCCACGTGAGTGAGTCTGCCGATCTACGCCGCCAGTTGCAAGATTATGGCAGTGTGCACAGGATATCGTGCCATCAACTGATAATTTCGGGTCATTAAACAGCCGTTGACCGAGTGAAACCTTGCGTTTATCGAGCTTCACTGCAAGTGGCAGTGGCGTGACAGGCTCACCTGCTGCACTGGTCTGTTCTTGCTCTGTGCTCAGTTCGGTGAAATCTGACGAATCATGCAAATCATAATAAAGCCAACCGGCACAGCCCAGAAAGGCTACAGCCAGCGTCGCAGTAACGATCAGTGTCTTGCGCGTTGTCATTTGTCGGGGAAACGTAAATAAAAGCTATCTTGACTGTGCTCGCGTACCTTCGTCAGTTAAAATTTTTGAACACGTGGCAAAGTGATTTGAAGTTATGCACAAATCATCCTTTTGGGTTGCTTTTATTGGCGGGAGCCAGCATCATAAAGTTCGCCAGTTCATTGGCCGGCATTGGGTGGACTGCCATAAATCTCCGGACCTCAGCTAGAGATCAAGGAATCAACTCGCCGGGATAGGGCTCTTAGGGGCCGAATCTGAAGTTCAGTTGCTATAGCCGTTGTCAGACAATTATCATTCCTGGCTTGTCACGGTATAACCATACTACAAATCAGTGAAATTTCATATTGCCTTATTGGGCAGGGGATTGCTCAATTTAGGGAACCTCTAAAAATCCAATTATCGTCACCATACTGCGTGACTCATAAAAAATTACTCCTGACATATCATACATATGCGTCGTCGAAATTTTTTACTCGCGCCTTGTCTGGCTTAGAAACTTGAATTTTTAGAGGCTCCCTTTAGTCAATTTGACGCAATTTATTGCCGTTCACTGCTGTTGCTATCCAGGCTATATCACTCAGGTGTAGCATTGTTTATGACAATACCACCAGAATAAGGCCAATGGCGGCAGGAAGCGCCTGGACAAAGAGAATCTTGCGGCCGGCTGTTGTGCCGCCATACAAGCCGGCGATCAGTATGCAGCTTAGAAAGAACACCTTCACAGCAAAACCATCTGTCCCAAGAATCAGCCCCCAAAATAATCCGGCAGCCAGAAACCCGTTGTACAAACCCTGGTTGGCGGCAAGAACCTTTGATGCGGTGGCTGCCTGCAGACTTTGTCCGAATGCACGTAATCCTGCCGGTTTATCCCAGAGAAACATCTCCAATACAAGGAAATAGATATGCAGTAGTCCGATGAGGGTCAAAGCTATATTGGCGACAACTGACACTTTACTTTCCCCTTTGATTTAAATTCAACCCCCGACAAGGTATTTTGTCAGCACCTACGAAGTTTTCAGGCTTAAAGGTGCTAACCTGCGTAATGCCGCAATAATGGATTGGAGCCGACTGCGCTGATCCGGACTAAGGTTCGTGTAAGCCAGGGCTGCCGCAGTTGTTTGTTCAATATCTATGGAAAAGGAAGTTGCCGTCCCCCGCCTTTCGATTGCATTTTTCATTGCCAGGAGCTTGAGCGTTTGCCTGGCCTTCCGGAAGGCTTCTGGCGATGTTATTTCAAGGGACAATTCCAGTTGCAACAGAAGCTCGTCGAGAGTTTCGCCGCTATTCACCGGGTTGCTGCCACCTTGGTTGCTACCGTGAGAATTGTAGCGAACTTGCAGCACCTGCTCCCAGAGGGCAGGCAAGGCTGGCAGGTTATTCCAGCGTGCTTCGATATCAGCGGGCGTGGCGGATTCCAGTTCTTCGCATAAGGCCAGCTTGGCGAGCAGGGTATCACAATTGAGCTGCCAGGATCGCCGGGCACTGCCCTCCAAATATTCATGAGCTTTTTCGCGTGCTGCCCGATACCTGCTGTCCAGTCTGGCAACCTGATTTCCGGGTGCTTCGCCGGCCTTGCGCCATTCATTATCGACGCTTGCCAGATCACGCTTGATGTCCGCCGGGTGAGTGTCTTGATGCAGGTTTTCAAGCCGCGCGACCAAGGCCTCACGTATCGTTTGATTGGCATTGAATTCAGCATCGCGGGCGCTCAATGCCGCTTTGCGCTGGCTCATGATTGCATCGGTTACCGACTTGAACTCCAACCACAACAGGTTCTCGATCTTGCGGGGGAGAGGCTGCAATCTGGCATGGCTTTGCCATTCAGCCTGCAACTCGCGAAGTTTTCCAACTATATCTTTGCCTTGAGTGTTCTGGCTGAGTGCCTTGGCACGAGCGATCAATTGTTCGCGTTCAACTTGGGCATTAATCCGCATTTCCTTCAAAGGGCCTTCCAGTCGCGCTACACTGGCCTTCATGTGATCCAGCAATGCGGGTTGCGACTTGTGCGGCACAGTGTATTCAAGCGGGCCGAGTTTGCGCCATTCAGCCTGAAAATGGGTCAGGGCTCGCTCCATTACCTTCCAGTCCGGTGCTTTTCCGCCTTCGGCGGTAATACTCATTGCGTCCAGGGTCGTCAACAGATTTTTTCGTGCAGACAGGTTTTCCTGCCGTGCCTCGTTCAATTGGGCGAGGTGTGCAGCCACCGGAAGATAGGCGGTTTTCAATGCCCCGTCAAAACGCTGCCAGAGGGACTTGCTGGTAGCTCCGCCCAATCGATCCAGTTCC
>Ga0364859_10454_pt1 | contig 20759 bp, 19 predicted proteins | sample ExccelAu500001D3_FD_206911 | JGI IMG/M metagenome (GOLD analysis project Ga0364859, IMG submission 206911) | Enriched cells from Trout Bog Lake Hypolimnion, Wisconsin, USA - BchlTB.Aug20.5000.01 .D3 | ecosystem: Environmental > Aquatic > Freshwater > Lake > Hypolimnion/Profundal zone | place: USA... | reverse complement strand
GGTGGCGATCATCTTTCCTCGCCCCGTGCCTTTCTCAAGCAGTTGGAAGCAGCGCGCTTGTTGACAAAGATGGAATCTTTGGCTGTGGCTGCCGGTAGACGAGCTGGCGAAGAGCCAGCAGGCAAAGCTGACGCCAGTGCCAGAGGGGAATCCAGTAATATCGCTGTCATTGAAGCTAATTCTTTGCGCTGTTTTGTAGAGTTGATGCTTCGCCATGCAGGCGGCAAAAGCGTTGATCTGCCTTCCTGGCAGGGGGAATTAAGGGATAATTCGGCAGCTCTCAAGTATGAGCGTGCCTATATGCTTCAAGGTGTTCTTTCCACGAGGCTTTACCTGAAGCGCCAGAATCGTCAGGCTGAGCGCCGCCTTGCCCGTGTGTTAGAACCAGCCCTGGCTCTGCTTCATGCCCGGAAACTGAGCAAATTCCCTGTGTCTCAATTGAATCATGCCTGGCGGCTTTTGCTGCATAATCATCCGCACGATAGTATTTGCGGATGTAGCATAGACGGCGTGCACCGTGAAATGATGCAACGCTGGTCCTGGTTTCATCAGGTTTTGAATGTGCTCGAGCGGCGAGCGGCTGAGGATCTGGTGCGCGCTGAAGGCTCAGGTGATCAATCTGTCTTGCCACCATTTCGAGTGTGCCTTGAGCAGCCGCTTCTAGTCGATCCAAAATGGCTAAGTGAAAAGCTTGCTGTCTTCAATTTGACCAATGAAGACAGCCTGGACCCGGTGCCATTGTCATTTTGTGAAGATTATCCAGCCGGCGGTAGGGTAGTGCAGCCAGCGCTTGGAACATTTATCGAGAATGATCAGTTTACGATCCAGATTGACTCCAGACGGGTGGAAACCTTGCTTTTTACAGGAAGCAACCAGTTTCCTGAAAGCAAGCCAGTAATTGTTAATCGAGGCTGGATTGCTTGCAAGAGGGCTGTGCCTTCGTTTGGCTATAAACAGGTCTCATTTGTTCCTGAAAAAGCCAGGCTCAACTTGACCCCGGCTGATGACAGCGAAGAAAGTTTTGTTGAGTATTTTGTTAACAATAAAGATTCGGCCAGGTTCTGCAAGAATCTGGATAGCGCCAATCTCCAGGTTACCAACGATCAGTTGACCGTTGCAGTTTCTGACCACGGGGAAGTCATGGTCACAGTTGTCGCCAAGTCTTCTAATAGCGGTCGGCAAGAATTCCTTATTCGACATATGTTCAGAGACACAGGTGACGGTGGCGACTCATACACCTTTGATCCCCTTGATGATAACCGCTACTTTCCAGGGCGATTTATTGAAGTTACCGAGGGGAAGAAAGGACCTCTGGTGGCCTCGATCATAGTCAAGTACGAGCTTGATATTCCCTCTCAGACGGAATTTCAGGACAATGGTCAGCGGCAAGCCGATAATTCCGGGGTGTTGCTTGATCAAAGTGTCAGGAAGGTTCCCTCGGCAAGGCACATTTTGCACGTCTTGACTGTGGAAATCGAATTGCGAAAGGCGGTTCCGATTGTATTTTTCGAGACGCGCTGGGAAAACAAATCAAAGGACCACCGTTTAGAGGTAGTTTTCGACACCGGTGCTTTTGTGGAGAAAATATTTTCTGAAAATCATTTCAGCGTCATTGAACGTAAGATACTCAGGCAATCTGTCTCGTTGCCGGTGCCTAAAGGCACTGAGGCGCCGCTTGATCGCTACCCATGTCAACGTTTTTTCGTGGCCAACGGTCAGATTTTTCTTAATGAAGGTTTGCCTGAATTTGGCGCCGATGGTCAAAACGTTACGATGACGATACTGCGTGCAGTATCCGCACTTTCCCGGGATGATTTGAAAACCAGAGGCGGTGGCGCTGGACCTCCGATTGAAACGCCAGAAGGCAATTGTCTGGGCTGGAATCAAGTCAACTATGGTTGGGCGTCGTTGAGTGCCCTTGATCCTGCTTGCCATCAAACAGAAGACAAAGACGATGGGCAAGCTGTGATTGCCTCTTACAGGCTTGCCGAAAAATTTGAGAATCTGTTCTGGACAACCTTCGCGCCCATGCCTGAGGAGAGTCAGCAGTTCCTCTCTCTAAGCAATGCGGCGGTCAAAGTGGTGGCGTTGCGAGGGCTTGAATCGAACGAGTTTCTTGAGTTCCGCTTATTAAATACAACCATGCAAGAACAGCAAGCTTGTGTCACCGTTTCGATACCTCATCTTGAGGCGATGGTGGCTTCAGCTGATGGGCGAGTGACAGAAATACTCGTGCCTGACTCGTCGTCGTCGTCGTCGTCGTCGTCGGATTTGTTACAAGACGCGGTGTATAAAATTAAGCTGGGTATCAATGCCTTAATATCAATTCGTTTGAGAATCAAGGCGCTCAGTCAAGCGCTCAATTCTCTGAGCGGGAGCTAGAAATGGACAAGATGCGGACAGAGCAAAAATTAGTTCGGTTAACCGTCGCCGCGTTCTCTTTGATGGTCTTCATGCTTTTATTTATTTTGAGCATGGATGCGGTATTGGCCAGGAAGACGATGCTGGTGGACACAAGCGATCTCTCGACCGAACAATCTGCCCTTGTGCAGAAAGCGGCTCGCCTGGCCAAGGCAGGCCATTCTGCGGAAGCAAAACAATTGATTCAATCTTCGTTGTCCTCCGCTGCGGATGTTTCGACCTGTCTGGCTATGGCATCGGCTGCAGATACCGTAGGTTTTAAGTTGCAAGACTCAAAACGGGCTTGCTTGCAAAAAGCCCTCTCTCTGGCCAAAACTCGCGATGATTATTTTCGCTGCGCTCTCAAAGCCCGGCAAGTGCAGGTATTTGATATCACCGCTGATGCCGTGAAACAATTGCTTGCCAGCGCTAATTCAAAGGAAGAACTGTTAGACCTGGCTCGCAGAGCTCAGGAAATCGCGATGAATGATGTGACGCATATGTCCCTGGAAAAAGCATATGCCCAGACCAAAGATATTCCCGCAGCCTTTCAATTAGCCAAACAGTGTCGCTTGTTAGGTGATGACGAGCTGGCACGAAAGATTTGCCGCGAAGTCATTGATGACAATCAATCAGCCAAAGACTTGATTGATTTGCTTCCCGGGCTGGAAGAATTTAAGTATCCGGATGCCAATCGTTATCTGTTGAAAAGATCTCTGGATTACGCCAAAGACGTGGAAGATCTCAAGCTTATTTTTGATAATGCGCGCCGTTTAAATGAGGGTGATATTCAGAATCTGGCAGGTTTCCGGGGGCGCAAATTGATCCAGATGCAAGAGTCTGTGAATTCGGAGGCGGTCAATCAAGAACTGGAAAAAGCTAAAGCCAAAGAGAAAGAAAACAGTGCCACTAAAGGTCCAACAAGTGGATTTTAGTCGACCGGTCCAGGGAAATTAAGAATATCGTTTGTTATGATTAGGGACCGGGTCGGGTCAAAGCAGGAGAAGTTCTATAAATGCATTCAGTCATCGTTATCCCTGCTCGCTATGGCTCTTCTCGCTTTCCGGGGAAACCGCTTGCTGTCATTAAAGGCAAGACAATGCTTGAAAGGACCTGGTTAATTGCCAGGCACTCTGGAGCGGATCAGGTTTTTATCGCTACTGATGACGATAGAATTGAGTTGGCAGCGCAAGAATTCGGAGCGCTTGTGGTGCGAACCCGTTCGGAATGTGCCAATGGAACAGAGCGGGTTTTTGAGAGTCTGGAGCAACTTATCCCGAAGCCCGAAATTGTTCTAAATCTGCAAGGTGACGCTGTGCTTACCCCGCCCTGGGTTCTTAAGGAACTCTTACTGGCAATGCAATCTGATCCTTCAGTGAAGATGGCCACACCAGCGACAAAGCTGAGTCTTGAAAAGTTTGAAGAGATCAAACGACAAAAATCACTTGGTATCGTGGGCGGTACTCTGGTTGTTTTTGATAAGAATAATAACGCGCTTTATTTCTCGAAGTTGCCGATACCATTTGTGCGCTCAAAGAATGACAGCTTGCCCTTATACCGCCATGTTGGCCTTTACGCTTATCGCTATCAAACATTACAAGAATATCTTTCGTTTCCTGAAAGTGAGCTGGAAAAAGCCGAAGGCCTTGAGCAATTGCGGGCACTGGAAAATTGCATCCCGATAAAGATAGTGGTAGTCGATTACAGGGGGCGAACCCACTGGTCTGTAGACAGCCCGGAAGATTTGAAAAAAGTGGAACAGATTATTGAAAACGAAGGCGAGCTGATTGATTTTGGCATTGACTTGAGACCAAAGGCAGCTGTATGAAACTTCTATTGGCCAGACACGGAAATACGTTCTCGCCGGAAATGACGCCAGTGTTTGTTGGCTCTCGCGAAGACATGCCGCTTGTGGCTGAAGGTTATCGCCAGGCAGAACGGTTTGCTGAGCTGATAAAATTGCAGCAGAGTAAAATTTCTGCTGTCTTTTGCGGTCCGTTGAAACGCACACGTCAATTTGCTGAAACGGTCATTTCGACTTTGCAGCTTGATCTCAAGGTCGAAATAGATGATCGGCTGGATGAACTTGATTATGGAGACTGGAGCGGTAAGACTAACGGCGAGGTTGAGGCAATGTTTGGCGAGAGTGCGCTTGCTGCCTGGAACGACGACGCTGTTTGGCCATCTGACTGTAACTGGCAGCCGTCAAGTGAAGAGGTCGTGCGGCAGGTAACCTCTTTTGTAGATGACTTGCAGCTCAGGCATCTTGCCCATGAAACAATTCTATCGGTCACAAGTAACGGTCGCCTCCGCTATTTCCTGAAATTAGTACCGGGTGCGTTCGAGGAAAAGGCACAGCAAAAGAAATTAAAAGTTGCTCCGGGCAACGCCTGTCAGCTAGATTTCGCGGACGGGAAAGCCAGTCTCGTAGCCTGGAATCAGTCACCGCAGATGGTGCTGAGCCGTCCCGATAGGGTTCATTCTTAAATGACTGAAGATGTGATTCGAGAGTTAAAAACAGTCAAAAACAGTCAAAAACAGTCAAAAACAGTCAGCTTGAGAGTGATCTGAGAACAGTACCTAAAAGAGGTGGACATTATCTTGCGCACCGTTTGCAGGACCAGCGCGATGCAGTTCCGGTCCATAGGCTTTGCGGTGAAGTTCTTTCGGTAACAGGTTTTCGATGTCGCCATCGATTGAGTAGGGTGGATCGCTCGAGACATACTGAATTATGCTGCCATTGAACCTGGGCATAGTCTGTAATGCTTGCATTAGTTCGGCTCTGCCCACGTTGGGACCGTTTGGCCGGTAAGAGCCGTCTGGCATGCGCACATAATTGATCACAGCACTGGTCCCTGCACTGGGCTGATTGCCACCAAACTGAGTGGCTGGGGCGGTGCCATTGCTAAATGAGGCGCCATTACTAAACGAAGAACCAGCAGTGTAGCCTCCGCTGAACTGTCCATTCGGGTAAACGTTCCCGTGAGCGCTATTTGAATTCGTTGCCGCATTTTCAATGCTGTGACGGACGCCATGCAAAAGCGACGACAGACCGCCTTGATGTCTGGACGGGTCCGCCGAGCCAGAATGGTTAGAGCTGAACTGGGTGCTGCCTGAGGCGTCAGTCGTGCTCTGGCTGCCGCCAGTATTGCTGTTGCCATAATTGCCTGGGTCAGTTTGACTGCCAGTATTACCTGCGCTGTTGCCGAAAGGCGATGGTGGCGAATAGGTCGTTCCGGAGAAAGAGGTGCCTGCACTGGGTAAATTATTTCCCCAGGGGGAAGTCGAAGAACCGAAGCTGGAAGTTGCAGGCATAGTGCTTGAGCCGGCTGAAGCTGTTCTTCCTGATGAAGTGTTGAACCTGATTGGCTGGCCAGGTTGGTAATTATTATCCTTGGCCTCAGCCTTGAAGAGAGTTGTTGCTGAAAGCAGCGCCAGTCCAACCGCCACAGAAAAGGCTGTGGACTTTACCCCTGTTGCCTGTTGGGTGAGTGAGAGCCGCGAGCTGTAATTTGACTGTTCGGAAAATATTTGATCGCTGGTGGCTCTTGCAAATTGGCTCATAATTATTATTTTTCGATTCGCATATAACGTAGAAGGAGTGTAACTAATAATGCATGTGGTTGTATTCCAGGACATGGAGTATATGCTGGGTATCCAGCTTATTTGAATAATTCTGGCTGGATTGGGGATGTCTGGCATTTTCTCTGGCTCTTTGTTCATTGATCTTGTAAAGCGCCTGGTCATTCGCCAGTTGATGAGCAAGATAAGGCTTGCAGTGGGCGATTAGTGTGTTTGCTTTGGCCCCGCCGGCGCCGCCCAGGGCTACCGCCTTCTTCAACTCGGGAGTGGCTTGTTTATAAAGCCCCGTGGCGGTCAAAGCTTCCCCTTCCAGGTAATGCCAGCTGGCATTATCAGGATCGATCCTGATCAATGTTTGATAGCTGCGTAAAAGTCCTTTCAAAGCCTGGCTTCTTTCGCGAATGGCAGGCGAATCGTGCTCCCCTTCTGCGTCATAGCTGCGGATGAAACAAGCGATGGATCGCTTTATGACCGTTACCGAAAGTTCTCGATTCTGGGGATTTATGCGGTCTTTGACCCAGTCCCGGTGACTTGTGACTATAGAACAAGCCGCACCTCCTGCCAGCCATGATTCTCCGGCAGCGTGCCAGTCGTTTGCTGAATTGCTGGCCTTGGCCTGAGCTTCACGTTGCATGCAGCCTTGCAGTTGTTCTTGCAATTGTCCTGGTCGTTGAGCCCTGGCTTCCGGTGCGCTTAAAGCCAGGTAGGCGATCGCAAAGCTTGACAGGATGAAATAAAAAAGTTTATGCCGTTGCATTTGGCTCAGTCTCTGCTGCTGACAATTGGGAAGATTATACGGCAGGATGCAGGTGCAATGAGTTTTTTTCGCCAGAGGCTGATTGTGACTGAGAATAATGGCTTGGCTCTCAAACAGTATAATCCAGGAATGCCTTATTGGTTCCCATGCCCATTTTGCGACGATTCGCAACCGGGAAGTCCGGGCCGCACATTGTCCAAGACTTCCAAGTATCCTCGCTTAGTCTCAGCTTCAGAACTCGAAACAAACTTAGATCTTTCACTGCTTCGCCAATGACCTCATAGTTGCGAACAACCGCATGCTACGTCTTCTTGTCGGCAAAAAAAACGGTTCTGTTGCAAAATTTTCAGAGCTATTAAACAGTGGGCATCAGACCGAAAACAATGTTTCAACGAGCATTCGGCGATATGCCATGCTCTTTTGACTATTGCTTTACCGTTACTAATGCGGGTGGTGACCAGGTTTGGGAAACAATTTCCTTACCAGGCATGTAGCATCGCAAGATGACGTAGAAATTTCCCTTCGGTGCAGGTAACCAGTTTTCCGTGTCTTTTTCTGGTGTGGCTGCTTGAACTTGCAGTGTTAAACCACCGTCGGCATCATATTTCATGCCTGCCGTGCGATTTCCGATAGAAAATCGGTTGATAGGATTAGCAACGAGATTCGTGTCTTGTCCATACATTGTAAGTGACCAAAAAGCATCAACTATTGGTAGTTGGCCAGCTGGAAATTTCAGTTAGTTGTTTTAGTAGGGGCTTTCCATCTTTCGCAGCACGGACCAGTCCTCGTTTTACAGCGTCGTCCAGTTTGTCTAAGCTCTGATTTGGACCAAGGCCAACTTCAGCAAAAAACTTTAGAAGTGCGCTTTGATCCGGGCTTGGCGGCTCTTCGGTCATGCTTTTGTTCATGAGTGTCATTGTTAGGCGAACCACCATCGCGATAATTAGCATCGGTCAAATATTTAGCCGACCAAAAGTGATTAATTGCAGCATAAGGTACTCTCTCAGGATTAATAGGTTTTGTCACCCAGAGCCAACGAAGCGTGGGCAGATAAATCCAGGGATAACCGTAAACGTAAGCCTGCGTGCCAAGAGTGTAAGCCAATTCCTCTTTCGCGGTCTCAGTGGCAGAGGTTGTATTAGGTTCTGCCTGAGCTGCTTGAGCGCTGAACATACATGCGAGCAAGTCGACTATCAACATTCTTTTTCTTTTCGTCTTAAATTCCATCATGTATCGGTTATACTTTCCTTGGTGCGTGCAGTTTTTGGTAATTCAAATTCTCCCGAATTGCCTGTTTTGTCGAACCGGGGCTGAAGCTGGTAGTTTAACAGATACAAAGAATGTCCTGTGTGCACACTATTAGGGCGAAAAAGTATTACACCTCGAATGCTCGCAGTGCTTGCTGGTACTCCTTCTCTACAGACTCCAGCGAAAGATGTTGATAAACTTCAAGGCTTTTGCGGCTTTCATGCCCGCTAATAAGCTGAATTTTGGCATCAGAGATGCCTTCGCTTGTTAAATAAGTCAGCATCTGGTGCCTTAGCAAATGAGGATGAACAGTGCGTTTCAAGCCTGAGCGTGCACAATAATCTTTTGCTGTCTGCTGAATGCGGCGAGTTGTGTAAGGCTGAGTCAGCCTAGTGGAGTGCGGATCGGACATTAACGGTCAAGAACCATGCGGAAGAAGATCGATAATATCGGAGAGTCACTATCATTTGGCACAGGGTTTCTGCAGCGAGTTGACTCGATCCGGGTTCAAAGATCCGCATGTGTTTTCAGGCACAGGACTTGCCAGATTTGCACCAGATTTACTTTAGGGGGATTAACGATTAAGCGAATTACCTTTTTTCAAGATTACGCTTTACGTATCATCGTAGGCAATGGCTCTCAGGCACTGCGCTAAAGCATACAGTGCAATTGTTAATCAACTCCAGTTGATTGTGGTCAACATGCCGTTGAGCAAAGAGAACAGAAAATTACTAGGCAATGGCTTTTATGAAGATTTAACAGCGGATGTGGCAAGTACAATTGGTTCTCGCGCTGTCTTCATTGATTTGTCGGCGACTGGAGAATGGCCGATGAGTTATTATCACGATTCAGTGCATCTAAACGAAAAAGGCGGTAGAAGGCTAAATGAGCATTTAGCGGAGGCTGTCATGAAGACACGCGGGCAGCCAGGGTTAGCCAGCCATATGGAACAATAGCTTGCGATAGCTGACTAACGAAGCACAGTCACCTGAAAATTGTCGAAAAAGTAATGTGAGCGAGTGAGCATCTGTATGCAGAAACCGCAAACGTATGGACAGGAATTATATTGTCTGGAGACTTCCGGGTATCGCTCGATCAGGGCTGACACCGATGGATAATGTTCACGAATCAACCGGTGCGGAGATTTACATGAGCAAGCAGGTTGTAATTGAAACTGACGAGAAGACAGGAGCGCAAGTGGAAAAGACGGTGCGCTGCAAGAACTGCGGGCACGCCGTAACCAGCCCGGCACGTGCCATAGAGCCGCACGAGCACACTTTCCGCAACCCGGTGGGCTACTCTTTTCACGTACTTTGCTATAGCGATGCTCCCGGCGCTGCCGCTGCCGGTGCGCCGACAACCGAGCACAGCTGGTTTCCGGGCTATGCCTGGACATTCGCTATCTGCAGGCAGTGCCACACGCATCTGGGCTGGTGGTTCAGCGGTAAAGACCTCTTTGTCGGGCTCATTGCCACACGCCTTATCCGCTAGCGGAGTTTTTGCTTGTGCTCTTGAATCCACGACGGATTGCCCGAGTCCGAAACAAGCCGGCGCGAAGAATCGTGAGATGGACGGCATCCGAATATAACAGTTCCGTATTGTCATGCGAAGAAAAGTTTGTGGGACTGTTCCCTGACCGGAGCTGGAGCATACTGCGTCTTGCCGGGCGTGAACAGTAGCCAACCGTATGGAACCATAGTTTGCGATAGCTGACTAACGAAGCACGGTCACCGCATCTGAATACTCGCCGATAGGCGCTCTAGATTTATCCAGGCAGCGCAGTCTGAGCTGGTAATAACCGGGATTTGATAAGCAGTTGCCGGTCTTGTCTAGTGAAAAAGTTGTTGCATCCGATGATAAAGGAATTTTGCAAGCAACTGGTTCGTGCTCATTGCTGCCCTGAAAATTGTCGAAAAAGTAATTGTTTTTTCCGACTTCCAATTCCATAGCTGCTGTGCCAGGAACTGATCCTTTGCTCAAACATAAATCCAGCTTTCCGGTTGACGATGCTGTCAGGTAGTGATCTGCCGATTGCAGGGTCAGCGTCGGGGCTATCGATGCGTATGGAAGAAGCCGAATATTTCGTATTCGACAGGTTTCGGCGGCAGGAGGAATGATTTCCAGGCAACGAATTCGGCCCAGGGCGTACCAGCGCCAGTATCGTCCTAATCGCACCCGGACAATTTTAGCGCCATTTGCTTTGTTGACAGACTGCTCCGCGGCGAACTCTCCTGCTGAAACTGCTGGAATCGAGACAGAGCCGTTCCAATAGATTTTGACGGGCTCAGAAGTTGATTTGGTTGCATCAAGCTCGAATTCGAGGCAATCAATCGCCAGAGGATTTAAGTTCAGATTATCTAGAAGAACTGAGTAACGCCCCCCGGCATGATGATCACTGCTTATGTATATAGAGGAATCATTGCCAGACTGGCTATTTGGAACCGTCAAAGTCTTCGTCTCTGTAGCTTGATCAACGGGTAGTTCAATGCGTTGAAACTTCTGTTTATCTCGAAGCCAGACGTATGGTCCAATAACGTCTGGTTGAGCCAGCAGCTCTTTCAGTCGACTGCCATTTATGTATTGTTCCGGTCCGTACATCAGGGGCATGGTCGTAACAAAGCGGCTACCGATATCTTCAGCCACAAACGGTGGACGGAGCATTAACTCGAACATGGTTCTGTTGAGAATTAAGTGTGCACCATGGTAATCGTCGGGAATGCCTAAAAGAAGAATGCGTTTTCGTTTATCTGTTTGGGCTGCCAGTTTTTGACATTCCTGGGACAGGTGAAAATCTTCCCTGCCAGCGTGCACCCAGAGCATGTTAGTTCTCGACGTGATTCGAGCAAGTAAAACCACCAACGTAATTTGAGTGACAATGCATAATGTTGTAAGCGCTGGACCGTACCTGCCCGGGTTGATAGCTGAGCGATCTAAGTTTTCATCAATTGTTTTCTTTGCGGTGATCGATGCCGTCGTTGCTCTTGTCCTGCCAGGGTGGAAGAGTAAAAGTGGCAGCATCATGCTCAGAGGCAGCGAGAGAAAGAAGTAAAACCGGCCGCCTTCGAGATTTGGGCCAAGCCCCCAGAGCTGGAAGATTGGAGCGGCTGTGGTCAAGAGTAAGGAGAATATAAAAAATATCCAGCGCCAACTCCAGCATCCAGATAGCAGACGAAGACAAACAAGCGAAAAAACAAAACTGATCAGTGCGCGCAATACAGGCAAGCAAAACACTGATTGTCTGGCAACTTCTCCGGTCACGGGCAGAAGAAGACGCTCGACTGTATCTCTGTCGGTCCAGTGCTCAAGCATTGCCACAATCTGTTGGGCTCCGATTCCACCCACGTAGCCACCACCCAGGGTGCCCAGGCACAGGTAGCGGAGCAGAAAATACAATACGAGAATGCTCCAGAAGGGCAAAGTGAAACGCAAAGCGTTCAGGGCTCGAGCCCTCAAAGATGGGGCATCTTTCCAGAAAAATGCCGTGACAGTGGTAACTACAGGTAATCCCACCGGCATTTCTTTAATTGATAGCGCTAGAGAAAAAGCGGCGGCACTACAAAGCATGGTAATCAGGCGAGGTTTGACCAGATTATGCACAAACAACAGCAATGAAAGAAGATAAAACAGGGCTGAGGCGGGATCGCCTCTACCTACCATCCATGAAATGGTCTCGCAATGCAGTGGGTTTACGGTAAAGAGAGCGGCAGAGAACAGGGCAAATAATGCGGAGTTCATTCGTCCCCAGTTTGCGGTGAGCGCACGACACAAGAAATAGAGCACGACAATGTCGCCGGTGAAATAGAGAAAATTGGAAAGAAAATAGCCCCAGGCTTTGCCACCGTAACACAGGAAATCTAATACCATCGTCAAAAACATGCCTGGTCTGTAGACTTTCATGCCAGGTACCTGCATGTAGTTGCCGGTAAAATTGCTAAAAAATAACTCGGGATGTCCTTTGAATATGCTCGACACATAGGCGATTTCCGGGAAATCGTCTGCGATAAAGTAACTTCCTAAAGTTCGCGAAAAACAAATACAAGACAAGAGCATCAAAATGACAATGTGCAGGTGAACGTTGTAAGGTACAGAAAGAAGCTTTGCAGGTAATGTTTCAGCCTTTGGCAAAGCGCTTTTCCAATTCATCAAGGCAAGCATGGCGTGACTCCCGTATCAGCTCGTCGACTATATATGGTGGACGATCCATGGTGCGGGCGTAGATTCGACCGACATACTCACCAATGATGCCCAGAGCCAATAGCTGGGCTCCCGAAAAAATGATTATGATTGATGCGAGAAATGGAAACCCTGGCACATTAATCGGATAGACCAGATATTTAATTACGACATAAGCGAGAAGGATAACGCCGAATCCGGTTAGAAGGATTCCATAAAAGCTAGCAACCTGAAGGGGCAGTGTGCTGAAGCCAGTCAACAAGTTTACGGCATGAGTAATCAGTTTTTGCAAAGTGTAATTCGACGTTTTGAATGTCCGTGGATTATGTTCGACATGAACTACCCCAAATTTAGAGGCGCCCCATGAGAGCAGGACATCGATATTGATATAGGGGGAGTGGAACTTGTCGAACGCCCTGCGCAGCTTGGTTCTATATGCCCGGAAAGAACAGACGTCGGGGGCTGTCTTGACACCCAGCGCGTGCTTGATCGCAAGTTTTGTCAAAACCGAGGCACTATCGCGAAACAAACCAGGCTCTTCTTTCAGCGGCCGACCGTAGACTACTTCTAATCCTTCGCTGAGCAATTTCGTTACCAGGCACTTGATAGCTGTCGGCGGATGCTGAAGATCGTCATCCATCGTTACAGTGATTTCGTACTGTACGGCTCTGATGCCGCAAAGCAGTGCGTTATTCTGACCGTAATTACGCATCAGGTTGATTCCGCTCAGCCACGGATAGATTTCAGACAGCATTAGTATGACGTTCCAGCTTGCGTCAATACTGCCGTCATTTACAAGAATGACTTCGAACTCAGTATGCAATTGGCAAAGTTCAGACTTTATTGCTTCGACCAGTGTCTTTAGCACGCCAGCAGAGTTGTACACGGAAATTACAACGCTTATGCCTGATCTTAAAGGAACTGTCATGAAAGCAATTATTATCTTGCCTGCCGCTAAAAAAAGACATTATGTCAAGAATCACTTTAATGAGCAGCTTAATTCGCTTACAGGATAGATATGCTCAATTGCCATCATCTGTGACTCCAATTTGGTGCTGGGTACAATATTACCGGTCTGCCGGTTCAGTCGAAGCGAACCGGCAGACCGTAAACAACCACTATTTTGATTGTCGGGAACTCAGTTGGAGTGGGACTGTATCTGCTCCTGAATTTTTTGCTTGAGAGCCTCCATGTTGAAGCTGGCGCCTTTTTGCATGGGCGGAAATTCAAGGAAACTGGGTACTTGCTTGGCGATTTCCTGCTGCACAAAGACGAAACGCCAGAATTCAGTGAGGAACCAGTTGTAGTAGGCAAGTGAGCCCGAAACGCCGTTTGGAATGCCGGTTCGCTCAAACGGATCGAGGCGAAGATTAGTCAAAATAGGCCAATCAACTTTCTCAGTAGCGCCGATCCAGCCATTGGGCTGATCTGTGAAGCGGTATTTGTAATCATTGAGACGAACTGCCGATAGGGTGCCCTCGGTGAAATAAAAGATCTCCCTACGATGCGAGGGGCCTTTGCCGGTGAGGAGATCTAGCTGGTTGTAGCCATCGAGATGGACCTTGTAGGTGCGATCGCCCAGCTTTTTGCCGGTCAAAAGCTCCTCCTTTATATTTGGATCGCCGGCTACCGCGAGCAAGGTGGGGAACCAATCAAGTCCTGAGACAATGCCATTCTCCACTTTACTGGGTGCGATATGGCCTGGCCAGCGGACGATTGCCGGCACGCGGAAACCGCCTTCCAGTGCTGTACCCTTGCCACCGGCAAAGGGGGTTTGACCACCGTCTGGCCAGGTAAAGTTTTCGGTGCCATTATCTGTTGTGAAGGCAATGATTGTGTTGTCATCGAGTCCATTGTCGGCAACATATTTCATCACCGAGCCGACAATATCATCAAGCTGGGCCATGCCTGCTTCCTCGATGCTCCAGCCATTTTCGGCGGTGCGCATCGCTTCGTATTTTTCCGACAGATGCGTGATCACGTGCATGCGTGTCGGGTTGAGCCAGACGAAGAACGGCTTGCCATCCTTTCTGGCTTTATCCATAAACTTGAGGCTGTCGCCTAATATTTCGTCATCTACTGTTTCCATGCGCTTGGGATAAAGCTCGCCCGCGTCTTCTATTTTCTGCTTGCCGATTTTTCCCCAGCGTGGCTGGACGGTCTGGTCATCGACGTCAGTAGCCCAGCAATGCAACATGTTTCGCGGACCAACAGTGGCTTTGAGTGCTTGTGGATAATTGCGATGCGCCGGGTCTTCCATGGCATCGAGATGGTACAGATAGCCGAAGAATTCGTCGAAGCCATGAACGGTTGGCAGGTAGCGGTTCAGGTCGCCAAAATGGTTTTTGCCAAACTGTCCGGTTGCATACCCTACTGACTTGAGGGCTGTAGCAATGGTCACAGCTTCATCCGGAATGCCAACTGTGGACCCGGCCTGTCCGACTGTCGTCAAGCCTGTACGCAAGGGGATTTCGCCGGTAATAAAATTGGCTCTTCCGGCTGTACAACTGGCCTCGGCATAATAGTCGGTGAAGCGCATGCCCTCTGCTGCCAGTCTGTCCAGATTAGGCGTTTTGCCAGCCATGATACCCTGGTGATAGGCGCCAATGTTGAACCAACCAACATCGTCTCCCATAATGACAATGATGTTTGGCTGCTTGTTTTCTGCCGCCATTGCCTCTGTTGGCAAAAGCGCTGCTGCTAAGGCCAGGGTAAATGCACAGATTTTTTTAGCGTGTGAATTCAAGTTCTTCTCCTGCATGACGAAAATTTGTTGCCGTGGAAGCTGAGAGTGACTTCCTTCCAATTAGCTAAAGCAGCAACCAGAATATCAGAATTGCTGACCGGCGATATATAATACGCGCTTGCCTGTGTTGGCGAACTCAGCATTAGAGTCGGCAACTATTTTCTCGGTCTTTTCTTCAAGATACCTGGAGACTGATTTGGTCGTATGCATTTTGTCCAGGAAAATGGTTAGCATTGTTTTTTTGACATTGACATTGCTTTTCTATGGATTACTCAACCACAGTTCAGTTCGATATGTGCTGCAGCCTGCCCTCGCTAATGCCCTCAGTAAGCCGGCTGAGCCGGCAAAGGGACTTAGCCATTACAAAGAAATGACTCTTATCCCGGCCGGGACTTTCTGGATGGGGTGTGAAGAAAAATCTTTTATTGATGTTCGCCCTGTCCACAAAGTTCACATCGATTCTTTCTTTCTGGACACTAAACTTGTGACCAACGAGCAATTTGCTCAGTTCGTTCAGGCGACTGGTTATGTAACGGTGGCTGAACAGAAACCAGACGCCAGGGACTTTCCAGGGGCGCCAGCGGAGAATCTTGTGCCGGGCTCGCTGGTTTTTTCCCCGCCGGCTCAACCTGTGTCTCTGGGAAGTCACTATCGGTGGTGGCGTTATGTTCCGGGAGCCAGCTGGAAGCACCCTGAGGGAGCAGGCAGCAGTTTGAAGGGCCGTGAAAGTTACCCGGTGGTGCAAGTGGCCTGGCCGGATGCTTTAGCTTATGCTAAATGGGCTGGTAAAAGACTGCCTACAGAAGCAGAGTTTGAGTATGCCGCCCGCGGTGGATTGGATCGAAAAATATACAGCTGGGGCGATGACCTGAAGCCTGACGGGAGTTGGCGAGCGAATGTCTGGCAGGGCATCTTTCCTGTCCACAACAGCCGGGAGGATGGCTTTTGCGGCACTTCTCCAGTCGGCTCATTTGCCCCCAACGGATATGGTCTTTACGATATGACCGGGAACGTCTGGGAGTGGTGTTCAGACTGGTATCAAGCTGATTATTATCAAAGCTTTTCGCCCGGGGAGGTTGCTTACAACCCACAAGGACCAGAAGAAAGCCTCGATCCCCTGGAGCCTGGTGTACTAAAGCGGGTGCTTAGAGGCGGCTCTTTTCTTTGCACCGATCAGTATTGTGCGCGCTATCTCGTTGGCGCTAGAGGCAAAGGCGAAGTAAATAGCGGCTTGTCTAACGTCGGCTTTCGCTGTGCAAAGAGCAAAATCAACTTGTTCAATAAATAAGTGCCGCAGAAAGAACACCGATAGTCTCTGCCGCCTCGACCACTGCTCCGTAAGTATCACCTGTTTGACCGCCGACCTTGGCATTCAGCCAGTGGGCTACCGCCACTCCTCCAATTACAGTAGCGACTGGGGCAATCAATCCAACTTTGCCAGCGAACCAGACCTCGGCTATAGTTGCCAAAACCACGGGGGCTGCCGCCTTAACTAGGTCTTTGGGGAAGTTCGTGCTGTCGTGCCAGATTTTCCCTTTTCCCTGAGCCCTGGCATATTCAAACTGGCCGATTGCATATACTTCGCACAGCCTGGCCCAGGCTGGGACCAGTGTAATGACGAGCAAGGTTTGTGTGAGACTGAGAGTAGCCAGGGCAAAGATCTTGATGGCGATGATTGAGATTGCTGCCAGAACGGCGAAGTTTCCGACTCTGCTATCCTGCATGATTTCGAGGATACGCTCTCTGGGGCGGTGAGAGAAGACACCATCGGCGGTATCCATGAAGCCGTCCATATGCAGAGCGCCTGTGAGCCAGAGCCAGGTCAAAACCAGGATAGCTGCCGTTAGATGGGAATTGGTGTTCTGCCAGACCAGGGCAAGATACAGAGCGGCTAAACAAAGGCCAATCAGCAGTCCGACAGTCGGCAGATATTTAGACAAGCCTGAGAGGGCTGAATCACCTGAGGCAGAGGCATTTGCTGGTACTGGTATGCATGTTATGTAACCTATGGCTAAAGCCAGTCGTCTGAGCCAATTCATGATGATTGAATTTCTGCGCTGTATTCCGGACGTTCGGGAAAAAATTTCGGATTATGGATGACGATGTCGCGTTTCTTTGATTCGAAGTAACTGATCAGGTCCTGAATGGCTGTGATTATGTCTGGATCGGCCTCCAGATCTCGAGCTTTATTGGTTATTTTCAGGCAGAGGTTTTGCAGTGTTTCTTCCCTGGTCTTTGGCTCCCATGGCATTAGCGGTTCGTCTACCAGGCACCCGACTATGTCCGGCATTACAGGTAGTGGCTCTGAATTGGACAGGGCATAAGCGAAAATAATTCTCTTTTCGGAGTTGTCGATAAAGGCTTCATGAGGACCGATTAAATCCGTTGCCCAGTCCATAATCAGAAGGCAATTTTCGGGACGGTTTGGTCCTTTGTAACTATCCATAGGCAATTCCATCAACTCGCTGAAGATTTTAGCCAGCGGGCGAGATTGAGCATTGTAGTATTCGATAATTTCAACTTCCAGGCGCAGTCCTTCCAGAAGTCCCTTGAGCAGAAGCAAAATCTCGGCGATATCTTTGTGCTCCTCCACTTTGCCCTTGTGCTCTTTCTGGCTTAGCAGTATGCCGCCATAGAGAATAAATAGCCAATCTTGGGTATTAAGAGTTTTCTTTGCCGACAGCAACTCCAGGCGCTTTAGCACTGTCTTTCTGTGATTCGCCTCGCGAGTCTCGTCTGAGTCGCTTGCCAGACCAGTCAGGCGGACTGTCAGTTCCTTTGCTCTCCCAAGGTTGCGTGTCAAAACGTGACAGACTGAAAGGTTCAAGACCGTATCGAAGTCGGCAGTTATCTTGAGTGCATCTTCAAAGTGCAAAATAGCTTCTTTGAAGCGGCTCAGCGACATTAAGGCGAAACCCAGTTCATAGTTTACGATCGGGTCGTTCGGCTGCAACTCATTGCAGGTATTCAAAAGCATTATCGCTAACTCGAATTGGCGCGCATCAATGAGGGAAAAGCCAGCTTCGAAATACGCATACGGGAGTCGTTTTTCTTCGTCAATCTCGTCTTGATCAAAGCCGTCGCCTGATTCGCCTGTATCTTGATCTCTTCCGTCGGGTGACACGCCGGCTAACAGCTGGAGAAGTTTTTTTATCTTGGCTGCTTGCTCAGATCTGCCGCACTCTTTCATTAAGATCATGTAAGTGCTGATTATCTCCAGGTTGTCCCGATCTTTCAACCATAATTGACTGAGCAGTCTTTCAGCGCCTTCGTACATCCCGTCTGCAATTAAATGCCTGGCAGTGCTCAGCTCGTCATCGCTATTGGCTTGTTCGCCTTCTGTTGTAGCCTCTGGCACCGTTGCCTCCATTACTTAAAAGCGATAAAACTTACCGGTCAATTATTTTAAGGATGAGCCTTGAAGCCAATTACGTCCTCACGAAGCAATCACCCAGCCTGGAAGCAGTAATCAGACGAACTGTAAAGCTAACTCTTCTGCGTGATAGGAACTGCGCACGAGCGGTCCACTGTGAACCATCCGGAACCCAAGACTCCTTGCGAATTTTGCTATTTCATCAAATTCTTGGGGTGTAAGGTACTTATCAACTGGCACCTGCCTCATGCTCGGTCGCATATATTGCCCGAGAGTGAGAAAGTCGCAGTCAATTTTGCGCAAGTCATGCAAGACCGCCTTCACTTCGTCTTCGGTTTCGCCAAGTCCAAGCATCAATCCAGACTTTGTCGGTATGGCAGGGTTGAGCTTTTTAGCTGTCTGCAAGACTGCCAGTGAGCGGTCATATTTCGATCCTGGTCTTACCTTGCGGTAAAGTCGCGGTACCGTTTCGATATTGTGGTTGTAAACCTTTGGTTCAGCGTCAAGAACAGTAGCTATGCAATCGGTACGACCTTGAAAATCAGGTGTGAGAACCTCGACTGCTATCTGAGGTATGGCGTTTTTCAAAGACCAGATTGTGCGGGCGAAATGTCCTGCCCCCTGGTCCTTTAAGTCATCTCTGTTTACTGATGTAAGCACGACATGGCGCAAGCCCATCCGGCGTGCGGCGCCAGTGACACGCTCTGGCTCGTCTAATTCTAATGGTTCTGGCATCCCCTTGTTGACTGAGCAGAACTTGCACGTGCGTGTGCACAGAGAGCCCATGAGCAAAAATGTGGCAGTGCCGCCGGCAAAACATTCACCTTTGTTCGGGCAGCGACCGCTTTCGCAAATGCTGTTCAAGCGTTCCTTTTTAAGGATGCTCCGGACAAAACGGTTTTCATCAGTGTTGAGCACGCTGCGTCTGAGCCATTCAGGTAGCCGTGGGATAGGTTCGAGCTGGTTGTCACGCGCCGCGGCAGCGGTGCTTTCCTCTGTCATCCAGATTACCTCAAAGACGCAACAGTCTCAGTATTTTAGGACATACAGTTCGATTTCGTTTTCTCAATTGTGACAAGTTTAGGACCTGCCCCGGACAGCTTTGACGGATCCTGTAATATTGTTGGTTCTTCTCGTAAGGAGATTTCAGCCGTGAGTGAGAATACCCGAAAAATTATTATTGCCGGAAATTGGAAGATGCACAAAACGCGGCACAAAGCGCGGGAGCTGGCAGAAGCCATTGTTGCTGCTGTCAAGCATCATCAGGATTTGCCAGAGATTGTCCTTTGTCCGCCTTTTACCGCATTGCTTGATGTCGTCCAGGCTGTGCAGCAAAGCCCGATCAAAGTAGGCGCTCAGAATATGGAGCACCGCACAAGTGGAGCCTTTACTGGCGAAATTTCCCCGACTATGCTCACCGACCTGGGTGTAGGTTATGTTATTATCGGGCATTCCGAACGGCGCCAGTTTTTTGCTGAAACAAACGCTAGCGTCAATTTAAAACTGAAAGCAGCTCTGGAACATAACTTAACACCGATTGTTTGTGTCGGTGAGTCGCTGGATGAACGCGAAGCCAATCTCACTGATTCTGTTGTAAGCCGTCAGGTAGCGGCTGCTCTGACTGATATTCCGCAGACTGAAAGCTTAAAGCTTGTCATTGCCTATGAGCCTATCTGGGCCATTGGGACAGGGAAGCACTGTCCTAGCCAGGAGGCAAATCGGGTCGCTCAACTAATCAGGCGAACTGTCTCCGAACTCTACAGGAATGACCCTGCCAGCGGGAACTCCGATAAGGTTCAGGCTGGGGACAGTATCTCAGTTCTCTATGGAGGCAGCGTCAAACCGTCCACGATCGATGAATTAATGGACCAGCCTGATGTCGATGGTGCGCTTGTTGGTGGTGCCAGCCTCCAGGCAGAGGAATTCGTACCATTGATAGAATCTTCTCAGAAGCGCATTAAGCAACAATTATCGCGAGTTTAGGCGGTCATGGACTGATCAGCTCAAAGGTTCTGATTTGCAAGCAAGCCATGCTCAGCAGAGTTCAGCTGGTTTGAGTGGCATGTGTTGTCATAAATAGTTGTTCCTTCTGGCGAGGCTTAGTCTCGCTCTTGCAATCCAGACAAATTCATCGGCTATAATGGCTTTCCTGATTACTCGGAGAGGTGTCGGAGTGGTCTAACGTGCGGTCCTGGAAAGACCGTCTGTGCCAAAAGCGCAGCGAGGGTTCGAATCCCTCCCTCTCCGGTTTTTTGAAGGCTCATGCCTTTAGCGATGTCATAAAACTATGGACCAACATCTTGTTGAAAAACTGAAGGAAATCGAGCTTACCTACAAGGAACTCGAGGACAAATTAGGAGATCCTGCTGTCTTTCAGGATCAGTCGAACGCGAAGCGGCTGGGAAGGGCTAGGGCTTCACTTGAACGCACGGTGAAAAGCTTTCACGACTGGCAAAAGGTCGACAAGGATATCGAAGACA
>Ga0364859_10410_pt1 | contig 20759 bp, 18 predicted proteins | sample ExccelAu500001D3_FD_206911 | JGI IMG/M metagenome (GOLD analysis project Ga0364859, IMG submission 206911) | Enriched cells from Trout Bog Lake Hypolimnion, Wisconsin, USA - BchlTB.Aug20.5000.01 .D3 | ecosystem: Environmental > Aquatic > Freshwater > Lake > Hypolimnion/Profundal zone | place: USA... | reverse complement strand
GTGATTACTGGGCCTTCAGGGTCGGGTAAAAGCTCTCTGGCGCTCGATATTCTCTATACCGAGGGAAAACGGCGCTATATGGAGTCCCTTTCCTCATATGCCCGGCAATTTTTGGGCATTGTCAAAAAGCCCGATGTTGACCGCATTGAAGGTCTCTGTCCCTCTATTGCAATCGAGCAAAAAACAGTGGGGCATAATCCCCGTTCCACCGTGGGTACGATTACTGAAATCTATGATTATCTGCGCGTGCTTTATGCGCGTGTGGGAGTCTCCCATTGTCCCGAGTGCAAATTACCTATTAGCGCACAATCTCCCGATGCCATTGCCCAACTTATTATTGATCACAACAAGGGTTCTCTTATTACTATTGCAGCACCTTTGGTGATTGAGCGAAAAGGGGAATTTTTACAAGAATTACTGACCCTTTTTCAGCAAGGCTATTATCGCTTTATTATCGATACTCGTACCTATCGATTTACGAACGAACAAGATATTAAAAATCTTAAACTGCAAAAAACCTACAAGCATTCCATTGATGTACTCATTGATGCTATTGAGATTAAACAATCTGAAAAAGTACGCTTGTTAGAAGCCATTGAAAAAGCAAATGGATTGGCTGCAGGAACTTGTAAAGTTATCATCGGATCAAATGAGCATCTTTATTCTTCAGCACGCATGTGCATGCGTTGTGCTCTTTCAATTCCCGAATTAGAGCCGCGCCTTTTTTCTTTTAATTCTCCTATTGGGGCCTGTCAGGCTTGTAGTGGATTGGGCATTATTCAGGAATGGCCTTGGAAAGAAGGGGATGCTGATGCATGGAAATCAAAATATCCTGACTTTTTTGGAAAATATGCGCAACAGCATATCTGTAGTGCGTGTGCAGGAAAACGTTTAAACCCCTTGGCATTATCGGTTACCGTGCAAAATCTCACCATTTATGATTTGTGTGATAAGCCGGTTGCAGAGCTTCGATCTTTTTTTAATAGTGTAATACTTTCTGATACTGATGCTGCAATTGCACGACCGTTATTGTTGGAAATCAAAAATCGTCTTAATTTTTTATATGATGTGGGGCTCTCTTATTTAACCCTCAATCGATCAGCCCGGACTCTTTCGGGAGGCGAAGGTCAGCGTATTCGACTGGCAACGCAAATAGGGTCAGCATTAAGCGGCGTCTTATATATTTTAGATGAGCCGAGCATTGGCTTGCATCAACGTGATAATGATCGATTAATTGACACCTTAAAGGCATTACGTGATTTGGGCAACACGGTAGTAGTGGTAGAACATGATACTGAGACCATGATGCATGCCGATTATGTAGTCGATATGGGTCCTGCTGCCGGTATTTTAGGTGGACAAATAACGGCTACCGGAACACCGCGTGAATTAATGAAAAATAGCGCATCTTTAACGGGTGCTTATTTGGCCGGTAAAAAATCAATTGCCATTCCCGCTTCCTATCGAAAAATCAATCACTTTCTTACGCTCCATCATGCCTCAAAAAATAACTTAAAAGATCTCACCGTACGCTTTCCCTTGAATGTTATGTGTGGTGTTTCAGGGGTTTCTGGATCGGGGAAAAGTACTCTGGTTATGCAGGAATTAGTGCCTGCATTGCAACGAGTGGTAGAACAAAAAAATAGAAGTATTGACCCTGATCCTGATGTAGAAGGTGTCGAACATCTTGAGTATGTGGTCGTGATTGACCAAAGTCCTATTGGCAGAACGCCGCGTTCTAATCCCGCAACCTATTTAGGAGTGTTTGATGATATCCGGCGTCTGTTTGCCTCATTACCTGAAAGTAATGCACGAGGATATAAGATTGGACGCTTTAGTTTTAACGTTGCAGAGGGGCGGTGTTTTACCTGTTCTGGTGATGGCGTGATCACTGTTGCGATGCATTTTTTGCCTGAAGTTACAATGATATGCAAGGATTGTAAGGGGAATCGGTATAATACTCAGACTTTAGAAATTACCTATAAAGGTAAAAATATTGCGCAAATTCTTGATATGACTGCCTATGAAGCGGCACAATTTTTCCAAGCGCATGCTTCGATTGTAAAACGATTACAGCTCCTATGCCAAGTGGGCTTGGATTATTTAAAATTAGGCCAAGCCGCGACCACTCTCTCAGGAGGAGAAGCGCAGCGTATTAAGCTGGTGGACGAATTAGCCAAAAGGGGTAATAAGACGCTGTATATCCTTGATGAACCGACGACTGGATTGCATGCGAGTGACATCGAAAAGCTCTTGGCGGTTTTAAACCGGTTAGTGGACAAGGGAAATTCCATGATTATTATAGAACATAATCTTGATATTCTGAAAACGGTTGACCATATTATCGATTTGGGCCCTGAAGGGGGCGATAAGGGTGGTATGATTGTGGCGCAAGGAACGCCTGCTCAAGTAGCAGCAATGTCCCAAAGCCATACCGGACGCTATTTACGACGCGTATTATCATCTCGTGCAAGGAGTTAAAAAATGACGATTCGTTCTTTTATGTGTGCAATGAGTATCTTAGTATGTGCTCCTGCCTTGGGAGCTGATTCTGAACCCACACCATTCTCCCGGGTATCGCTCGATGCGCAACTGTGGACTATAGATCAAAAAGATGTTGAGGAATTTGCAGACTACTATTGCGATAAGAAAAAGAATGACGCGCGTTTGAAGGCTATAGTTAAAACGGCCCTTATTGGGGGTCTCGTAGGGGGGGGCGTATGGTTAGTATATTTAGGCGGCCGCTGGGGATGGCGTAAATGGACAAAACAAAAAGAGGCTGATGATGAGGATTTAAAGCCCTTGGAAGACCCATTTATTGTTAGCCGAGGAGAAGGTGTGAATGCCTATAATTATGTGCGTCTCAATTGCAAACCAAGCGATGGCTTTTGGCGTAGTAATATTAAAGGAATTGCCGCTTTCCTGATCACGAGTGTAGGAGTTGCCTGTTGTCAAAGTGTTATTGGTTTTGCCAATATTCCTCTCTATCGCCGCTATTTAGGCACAATAAAAGAACAACGCGACCGTATTTTTGGTTCTATAGAATATAGTGTAGAGCAAATGACCCTTCAGCGAGAAAAATTGGAAGTCTTTGAGTATCACAGAGACCATTTCATTCAAGATTGTGTCGAAGAAATGATTCCCTTTATTGTGGAATATATTGGCCTTTATAAAGCAATAGTACAAAGTCTGGCTCCAAAAAAGCGTTCGAAAAAATTACTCGCAGCTCCAGACTATCTTACCAATTTAGCGATTACCGAATTGAATGCCATTCGGGAGAATTTAGAGCAACTTAAACTAGATCCCGAGGCTTCATTACCGGTGAACAGAATAAAACATTCGGTCGAGCTCCTTCACAATGAAATTGTCATCAGTCATACCGATGTACTTTTAGTAGCAGAATCGCTCTAAGCTATGACTTTTCCTTAAATACCCCCCCTAATGTGGGCAGCAGTATTCCCGCGATATGTATTTTTCTGCGGTGGTGTTTTGTGAGCGGGGTTGATAACTAGGATCCCCACAGGAATAAGCGCTATTGCTGACAATGCTGCAAGCGTAATGCCAACTCCAAGAATGACCACCAAAATAATTTGCACTATTTGCCGTGATTCGCTTGCACTTTCTATTTGAACCATCTGGAGCGTTTTAACAAGTGCAGTAGGATTTTGGATATCTCTTCCCACTTTACTTGATTGCATAACAGCAGATGCATCGGGCTTTGCTTTAAGGGCGTTGCCATAATCTTCTGCCAATCCCATGCGCGCAACTACTAATTCTTCTTGTGCACGCAATCCCTGCAAACGCTCAATATGCGGTCTAATTTGATTCATGATTTGATTGGCTCTCTCTGGCCCGGCTTGTTGAGCAATGTCTACGGCAATGCTATTCCAATTTCGCGCAATGATTGAATCAGCCTCCTGCGCTATCCTTCCTTGCACCTGTGTTAAAGCATCATATTCCATATCACCAAGAGCAAGAAGTTGTGCTGCGTTCATCGTGGGAGCAAGACTAAAAAGCATTTGAGAACGCGCAGTCATTTGTTGAGCTCGTGCTTCCCGTAATACTTGATTAGGATTTACATCTTTTTCTATCTGTGCACCTATCTGTTTCAATGCCGGTTCGTTGGCCTGCTGTAAAGCCTTAGCTGCATCGCCATACAGCGAGGCTCTATAACGCAACATTTCTGCATCAACTAATCGAGTACGCCAATTATTAAATATGGGGCTTGCATAGACCTGTTCAAAAAGACCTCTTACTGCTTGAATCCGTTGCTCCACGGCGTTATTAATATCGCTTCCGAATTTGGCTACATCACGAAATGGCGCTGCAAGGGCATCTGGGTTGACTGTACGTTGTTTTTTGGAACCTTCTTGTAAAGCACGCGCTTCTGCCTCATCTGCTCCCCTCGTGACAACGTCTGCACCTTCCCTCGACATTCCTTGCAAATCTCTCAATCCTGCTTGAGTTGCTTCTTCGACTGTGTGCACCAATGAACACAGCGAAATACTTGTTGCTATTATAAGTTTTTTCATACGTTCTCCACGGGACTAAAAGGTCATTTATTTGGCCTAGGGTGTTACTTGAGGAACTGCTCGATCTTTTGTGGTGTGTTTTAGTACTGTTGGCACAGGCCAACCCCCCACTACAGCAATTTCTAAACTACTGGTACAGTCGGAAGCGGGAGGAGTCCAGGTACTGGTAGATTCTATTGGGTCTCCTACACCTTTTTGAATAATCTTAGTGTATAGGTCCAATTTTAACACACAACCATCTCCCAAGTGAATCCATTCCATGTCATGCGCATGAACCCATACTTGAGCGGATTTATTGTTTGTGGCGATAGCAGTGACTCTAATATCATAATTCCCGACATTTTGAATAAAAAGCTGGTTGTCGACACCATAAAGAATCGACGTAATTGCTAATAGGCTTGTAAGAATACTAGCTTTTTTAAAAGACAAACTTTTCATGCTCATTCCTCTTATTTTTATTTATATGTAATATATATATCCTACAAATAAGCATAAAACAGTGAGCTGAGAAACATCAATAGTTTATAGTCAATTAGTATTATTTCTTTTTCTCTAATACATCGGCAATATGCTTTTTCTCTTGATCAGAAAGACCGGTATTATGTTGAAGAAGGGGAAGGATGAGGCTACTTTCTCCGGCCATAATACGATGGGATAAAATGGCATGAAATATGTGTTCATCAGCTGGTTTATCAACAGAGTATACGAATAGAGCTCCTATTTTTGATCCTGCAAAAAGTTGCAAACCATCACGCGAAAATTGCAAAGCGCTAATGCGAAAAAATTCACCGCATGTGTCTAAAGAAAGAATCTCCTGATCATCGTTATCTCGATCCCAAATTTTAATAGGTCCTACTCCGGCAGTAGCAAATATTCTGCCATGAGGTGATAATGCAAGTGCTCGTACATAGGGATGGCGAAAAATATTTTTAGTCCATGCTTTTTCTGAAAGATTATATTCTCGAACACTGGGAGTGTGGCGATAGCATACGAGAAAAGTATCATTATCAAAAAAGTGAATAGCGTGTGCATATCCGTGAAGACCTTCAGCTTTTACCTTACGATCGAAGCACCAGGGGAAATTGCTTCCTATATGGAGTGCCCGATCCTTTGTACCAATAATGAGATTATTGTTGTCAGGGGAAAATGCCATGTTGCACAGCCTTGTAGCAGGGTGATTCGGTCGTCCTTTCAAGGTTAAGGTGGCAAAGGGAGAAGCATTTTTGCTATTAATAATGGTGATTTCTTGAACATCATTTGCAATGGCAACTAATTGTTCATCAGGAGAAAAGACGACGTTCGTAATAGTAGTAGCGTTCGGATTGGTATCGTTATATGCAAGGTATTCCGCAGGCTTTAAGGGATTACAGAAGGTGAGTGCCGTGGGCGATTGAGTTGCTAACGCCGCAAGTAATCCGGTAGGACTATGGGCTCTAATACGCAACCGGTCTAAAGAATATTTTTTCCCGTGAGCATCTTTTTTGTGTGGTAAATATTCAGTACTATTATCTGTTAATATCACCATATGGGAATCTGTTAACACTATTTGATTAATGCGTGATGGTGGTATTCCAATATTGCCCTCTAGAGCGGTCCTCGTGTGGGCTTTTTGAGTAGGCGATAGAGTTTGCGTGTGCCAGGCTAACGAGGTGCGACTTATTTCTTGTAGCAGAGGATGAAAGATCGGGGGAATAGAAAGATTACAAAGGTCGCGAAATGCACGATAAGGCTCAATGGTAGAAGACTCTTTTAAGGTTTTCATGAAAATTGCATGGAGTTGATACATGTATTTTAGGAAAACGGGATCTCCCGATAAATATTTCTCATAAGGGTCAAGATATAGCAATCTTTGAAGCTCGGGGGGTATATCATATTCCAATAAGCATTGCGTGAGAGTCATACCGAAAAGAGAAGGCTTGCGATAGTAAATCGCGAGCACCTTTTGCAAAAATTCTGAATATTGGCGCACTCCGGCAGATGCATACTGCGGCAACAAAGCATAGATTTGAGCCCGCAATGCTTGAACGCTTTCTCGTTGTTCTTTTTTAATATATGCAATACATAGCTGCATAAGTGAAGGTGGCTGAGCATACATATTTAACCCGAACAGGCTTATAAAAAACAGGTAACGCATTGTTCTTTGCTCCTCTGTAATCTCTTGTGATCACTCCAACGAGATCTTTTGCTCCTTGAGTAAAGCAGCAATGCGGCCTCTTTCCTGCGAAGTAATAAGCGTGTCAGGAGATTGTTTTAAAAGAGGGGGAAGGAGTGCTGACTGGCGTGCCATAATGCGGTGGGAAAGAATGGCATGAAAGATATGTCTTTCAGCCGGTTTATCGACCGAGTATACCAACACATCTCCCATCTTTGATCCGGCAAAAAGATGCAATCCATCGGCAGAAAATTGCATATAGGTGGTGCGATTGTTTGTGTCAGCAGTACCTAACGAGTGTATTTCTTTAACTTCTTCTCGATCCCAAATTTTGATGGGTCCAATACCTGCGGTAGCGAGTACTGTTCCATGGGGAGAAAGTGCCATTGATCGCACCCGATAATGGTAAAAGCCCCTTTCAGCCCATTTATTGTTCGTAAGGTTATATTCTATGACAAAGGGAGTATGGTGATGGCGTACAAAGAAAGAGTCGCTGTTATTATGGGGAAAACGAATGCTTTGCGCATATCCAGAAGCTCCCTCAAGATGTGTTTTGTGGTCAATGCGCCATGGATGATTGCGAAATATATGCAAATTTCCATCCTTTGTTCCTACAACAAGAGTCGATTTATCAGGAGAAAATGTAAGTGCTTTCATCATAGTTGCAACCTGGCCGGCTGTTCCCTTCAATTCTAAGGTAGCAAATGGTGAACAATTTCTACTATTCAGGATGGTAATACCCTTTGCGTCATTTGCAATGGCGAGTAACTGTGAATCACTGGAGAACGCAGCAGCGCTAATAGGATGGGTATCATGATATTGAAGAATGGGAGAAGGATTGAGGGGATTAAAGATCGCCAGAGTAGAGGGTTCTTGTGTGGTAAAGGCGGCAAGGCTCTCAGTATTGCTGTGGGCTTTGATAATAGGAAAGCGCTCCTGGAGGGAAAAAGTCTTGGCAGGAGCTCCCTTGCTCAGGGGGAAATATGCAATCCCATCGGGTTTTACAATAACTACGTAAGGAAGTGCTACTAATATTTTGAATATAGGCGTTGCTTCAAATCGTGCTAATCGTGTTCCATGCGGCAAGAATGTCGGCGATCGCCATGCCAAAAGAGTGCGGCTAGTTTGTTCAAGCAGTGAATGAAATACAGGAGGCACTGAAAGATCACGAAGTGTTGTAAAAGCATCGGGGGGAGAAGATGTTGGACATTGTTGTAGGGTATTGATAAAAATTTCATTCAGACGATGCATGAATTTTCTTAATACCGGATCTTTAAAAAGATGCCCTTGATAGGCATTGAAGGTAAAAAGTTCTCTAATTTCATGAGGAACATTATACTCTGGTTCGCAGTGGGTGAGGCTCATGCTCAACAGAGAACGTTTGCGATAAAAAACCGCGAGAACTTTTTGTAAAAATTCTATGTATTCAGGAGTAGAGCGAGAAGAATCCTGTGGTAAAAGAGTATAGATTTGAGCGCGCAAAGCATTCACACCCTTGAGTTGTTCTTTTTTAATATATGCAATGCACAGTTCCATAAGTGAAGGTGGTTGAGAATAGATACTTAACCCGAGCAGGCTTATAAAAAACAAGTAGCGCATTATGATTTGCTCCTTTATAATTTCTTCTAGCCTTATACCTCGTTACTTTGTAATTTGTCTAGAAAAAATATGTCACACGTTTCAGAATCAAATGCAACGCCGTTGATGCGGCAATATTTTCACATTAAAAGTTCCTACCCAGGAACACTCCTTCTCTTTCAGGTGGGAGATTTTTATGAATTATTTTTTGATGATGCTAAAGCAGCGGCAGCATGCTTGGGAATAGCATTAACCAAGCGCGGTATGCACAACAATGAACCAATCCCTCTGTGCGGTGTTCCGGTTCACGCCTTGGATTATTACCTTATTAAATTGATTAAAGCAGGACATAAAGTTGCTTTGTGCCAACAATTAGAAGAAGCAAAGCCGGGCAAAGTGGTCGATCGTGGTGTTACCCAAGTACTGACTCCCGGAACCTTAACGGATACAAAATTATTGAATGAAAAATCTGCATCGTATTTATTTGCGCTTATGCCAGGACCTGAATGTTGGGCATTGGTGTTTGGTGAATTATTAACGGCACAACTTTATGCAACTATTATTCCAGCGCATGCAGAAAAGGCATTAGAAGCAGAATTGTGCCGATTTTTTCCCGATGAAATTATTATTCCTGCGCAGGCAGAATCTGATGCTGTTGCGCAGCTCTGTAAAAAAATGGGCTATTTTGTCAGTCGTGTGGCCGATGATCAATCTGATCGGATAGAGCATGCGCAGTGGTTGCAGCAATTTGCTCAATCGGTGCAGCAGCATATTCAAAATCATGCAACACTGGGCCACGCTCTTTATTACTTATATCGTTACTTGCGCATTACCCAACGCGGTTCTGTGGATCAATTTAAAACATTGCATATCTATCAATCAAATGACTTTTTGATTCTTGATAGAGCCACGCAAGATAATTTAGAGCTTATTACTTCGAGTTATGATCATAGTAGGCAGCATACTCTTTTTCAGGTCTTAGACGGCGCAGTAACTCCCATGGGATCGCGTATGATTAAAAAATGGATTATGCGTCCTCTGATTAAGCAATCAGTTATTGAGCAACGATTTGATGTGGTGCAATCATTTATCACGCATTTGAATATGCATCATGGAATACAGAAAATTTTGAAAGAAATAGGCGATATTGAACGAGTGGTAGGGCGTATTGCTCTTGCTCGCGCTCCCTTGCATGACTATCGCATGCTTTGCCAAGTCTTGGCCAGTATTCCGCAGATTAAGCATCTGATAACCCTTTCTCAGATCCCGTCACTTTTGCAGACATTAGTAGCAGCACTCGGTGAATTTGAAAGTCTCCACCGCTTATTGGTCGCAGCTCTTAATGAAGATCCAAGCAAAGAATGGATTATTAAAGAGGGATTTGATCAACGATTAGATGAAATGCGCTCTTTGGTAGATCATGCGCAAGAAAAAATTATGGCGTTGGAACAAAAAGAACAACAAGAAACGGGTATTGCCTCATTAAAGATTCGATACAACGGGATCCAGGGATATTATATTGAGATTACCAAAACACACAGTGATGGGGCGCCCGCTCGGTATGTTCGGGTGCAAACTCTCAGTGGCAAAGAACGATTCATGACCCCTGCATTACAGCAACTGCAGCATGAAATTTTGCAGGCACGGGCTGATATTGCGCATGCAGAACAAGCTGTTTTTGATCACGTAAAACGAGAAGTATATAATCATGTTCCTGCATTGCGTAAAATGGCCCATGCGCTTGCGCACCTTGATGCTCTGGCAGGATTTGCAGCGGTGGCTTGCGATCGTGGCTATGCGCGTCCTGCGTTTAATCAAGAACGCACGATAACTATTATTCAAGGCCGTCATCCAGTGGTTGAACAAGTGATGGAACATGCTTTTATTCCCAATGATGTGCATCTTGATAATACACAATCTACTTGGGTTATTACCGGACCGAATATGGGTGGTAAATCTACTTTTTTGCGACAGGTTGCCTTGCATTGTATTATGGCCCAAGTGGGAAGTTTTGTTCCTGCTCAATCGGCTTGCGTGCCTTTACTTGATAGGGTATTTACGCGTATTGGCGCGGGTGATCAGCTTGCGCAAGGAAAGAGTACTTTCTTGGTAGAAATGGAAGAGACTGCAACGATTTGTAATCAAGCGACTGAACATAGTTTGGTAATTCTGGATGAAATTGGACGGGGTACCAGCACCTTTGATGGACTGGCTATAGCCCATGCGGTGTTAGAATATTTACACACGCGGGTAAAAGCACGGTGTCTTTTTGCTACCCACTATCACGAATTAGCATTATTGCCCGAAAAAATGCCCGGAATAGTGAGTTATCATGCCGCGTGTCGGCGTACTGAGCATGGCATATTATTTTTATACAAAATGATAGCAGGGGCTGCTGATGGTAGTTTTGGTATTGATGTTGCAAAGCTTGCGCGCATCCCAAGTCCTATTATTGATCGTGCGCAACAATTATTGCAAATACTGACCACTGAAGAAGAGGGCATGCTCCAAGGAGCCTATCAAGCGGGGCCTATTATTTCTCATGCTGCGCATGAAAATACACAGGCATTGCAGCATCGCATTGATCAATTATTACAAGAATTAGAAAAGAAAGATCGGCTCATTACCCAATTAAAGGGTGTTGACGTGGATCTTATATCGCCGCGCCAGGCGCTCGATTTATTGGGCAAACTCCAAGAGCAACTATAAAACGTCAAGCGACCGTGATTTCTTTTTTAAATGCCTCTTCTACCAGTGCGAGTCCTGCAATACGTTGGGCAGGGGCCGGATGGCAGATACTCTCTTCTTGAAAACTTCGCGAGGAAAGATCTAATCGCATTGCCGCAATAGTAGTACCACCACTTTGAACGGCTGATAATTGGTCAGCGCGTAATTCTTTCAGATGGCGAAATTGTACCATACTTGGATGAGTTTCCCAGTCTTGGGCAGTATAGCCTAATGTTTTTAGAATACAGCGCAAGAACCCTTCTTCCAGGGAATCATAGTGAATAATGTGCTGTATTTCATGGCGTAAAATTGCTTCCCGTGTTTCTGGCGCAAGAACTTCCATAGCCGCATTATTTAAGACAATAACGTTGGTTACTTCATCAGTTGTCTCATTATATCGTTGAAATGCAGCAGCAGGGCCAGCTGTTGCAGTATCATCAATCGTAATTTCTATAGCATCGGCACAAAGATTGTGTTCCTTTAAAAGGGTAACTACAAGCTGAGTGAGCGGGTGATCAGGATGGCTCCATTGGCTTTGCTTGGTGAGGATGCCCTTATTAAAGGCGGGATCTTTTGCTTGTAGCTCTTGCAATGTCTGAGCAAGCTTTGCCATCTCTTGATCAGAAATATCAAACGCTTTTTGTATATCTTGCAGGGCAATTTTATATTTTTCCTGAAATTCTTTTTTCCAGATGTTCATGAGTGAGGTTTGAGTTTGAACAGGCCTTTTGGGATATACCTTGGTTAAATAATGACCCCCTGAAATCACAATACTGGCAATGAATGCGGTGATATACATTTTCATGATATCTTCCTTATGCAGCTACTGCTATCGTATTATCGTGTAAATGCTGTAATACCTGATCCATTTGAGCAATTCGATTGACTGATGAAGGATGTGAAAGTGTTTCATCATTCAATTCTATGGTGGATAAATCATCTTTGAGTGCCTGTCCAATAGAAATACCTTCACGAATAGCGGCTAATTGGTCGGCACGAAATTCTTTAAAGTGATGGTAATGGACCATGGCGGGATGCTCATCGATCTCTTCTTGGCTATATCCTTGTTTGAATAAGTGAACCAAAAGGTATCCTTCTTCAATGGCATCATACTGTTCTAAATGCTCTTTTTCATGCATTAAAATGGCTTTTTGTTGTGCAGGAGTTCGGAGATCCATTTCGGTTGGATTAATCTTGAGGGTAGTTTTTACCCTATCGGTTCGAGGGGAGTATTTTTGCAAAGTACTTGCTGCCCCTTGTATGGTCTCATCCATAAGAATGGAGACCGCATGCTGACAAAGACCACCTTGAGCAAGACATTCACGTGCGCATAACGTCAGAGGATGGTCGGGGTGAGTTACTATAACCTTGCCCGGTTTTATTGCTGGGTTAAACACCGGATCGCGAGATTTAAGCTCAACAATCTTTGCTTTAATTTCTGCGATAGTCTCATCGGGGACGTTAAAGGCCTTGGCTACTTGCGCCAAAGCACTATCATTTTTCTGGTCATAGTAATGTTTCCATAATACGACCGGTTTTACTGCGGGCGCAGTACTTTGGGGAGCATGATAGAGAAGAAGAGTTGCAGTCCCTATGGTTGACATAAGAGATGCTAAAGCATACATAAGACGTTTCATAAAAAGTGCCTCCATTTCATTACTTTCAGTGTGCCAGAAGGGCAAAAAAAGTCAATTAGAAAACTATTGTTTTAATGCTGTCTGGGTTGTTACAATGAAGGTAGTTAAAGTATGTTTTTTATAAAGGAGAATCAGTATGAAACGTTTATCAATAGCCTTATTGTTGGCTGTTATTATGGTAACTACGAGTATCGTAGCTCAAGATGGCCAAGATCTGCCTTATGCCACTACGACTACCACAAAGACACGTACACATCGCCATCATTATCGTCCTCGTTATTGGGGTGATGACGCTGGTTATGGTGCGGTTGCGGCGACTGAAGATGCTGCAGTGGGTGCTGTGGATGTTGCGGAGGATACGGCCGAAGGTGCTGTTGATGTTGCGGCTGACACGGTCGATGCTCTTTTAGGTCGCTAATCCCTTATTGCGCTAGCAAAAACCTTAGTTTCTGGTATCATAAAAGTCACTTATTGATTTTTTTTGAGTACAGGACTACCGAACATGGAACCGATAAAAACGCATGACCGCTATGCAATTTTCCAAAAAGGATTAAAGCAATATCAAGCGGTTGAAGGTAAAACGTTAGCAATTGATCGTCTTGCTGGTGAGCCAGGGGATGCTGTAGAATTTGAGCAAGTGCTCTTTCGTAAAACAGGCCCAAATACCTTTGAAATTGGCAAGCCATTTTTACAAAATGCTATTAAGGCAATCATTCTCAAGCATACCAAGGGTGAAAAAACCATCGGTATGCGTTTTCAAAGACGTAAAAAAGTTAGTGTGGTCAACAATGGTAGATCCGCGTTAACCGTCATACGATTCGAATCGGTATAATCGCGTATACGATGAAATTAGGAAAGCGGGTAATTAACAGTTACCCGCTTTCTTCCTTAAAAGAGTTGTCTTATGATAGTCTTAACTACTCTCTATTTCAGTTGTTGATACTATGATCAATAGGTTGTCGATGCACGTTACGCAAAGTTCTGTATGGCAGAGCCTGAAAGAAATTATTAAATCAGTCGGTATTGTCTTTGGCGATATCGGCACAAGCCCTATTTATACGATTACCGTTATTTTTGCAATTATTCCCGTGACCCCCGCCAATGTGATGGGGGTCGTTTCATTGATTATTTGGACTCTTATTTTATTAGTTACGATACAATATGCCTGGCTTGCGATGAGTTTAAGTCGTAAGGGAGAAGGCGGAACTATCGTATTAAAAGAAATTTTGCTCCCGCTGACTACCGGTCCCTGGCAGGTAGGAATAGTAACAGCCCTTTCCATTTTAGGGATCTCCTTTTTTATTGGAGATGGGGTTATTACTCCGGCTATTAGTGTATTAAGTGCGGTAGAAGGGTTGACCGTTATTCCCGGATTGGAAGGCTTGAGTCAACAGATCATTATTCTTATTGCCTGCCTGATTACTCTTTTTCTCTTTATTATTCAAAGTCGTGGCGTTGAAAAGATTTCCGCTGCTTTTGGTCCTTTAATGCTTGTTTGGTTTGTGCTTTTAGGATTTTCTGGTTTTATGATGATTCAGCACTATCCCGCTATTATTGCTACCTTAAATCCATGGTATGGCCTTCGATTTATTGCCAATCATGGCATTATTGGGTTTCTTTTGCTTTCTAAAATAATTTTATGCGCAACCGGTTCGGAAGCATTATACGCGGATATGGGTCATCTCGGACGAAAACCCATTATTGGGGCCTGGGGATTTGTTTTTATCTGTTTAGTGCTTGCCTATATGGGTCAAGGAGTATTCTTACTCCAGTATCCAGAGACTCAAAATGTGTTTTATGAAATGATCTTTAAACAAGCGCAATGGCTTTATGTACCCATTCTTATTCTGAGTATTGCAGCTACGGTGATTGCTTCTCAAGCTATGGTGAGTGGCATTTTTGCTATCGTGTATCAAGGGATCACCACGCGCATGATGCCGCGTATGCATGTGGAATATACGTCACGCACTATCATGTCTCAAATCTACATTCCGTTTGTAAATTGGTTTTTACTCTTATTTGTGCTTCTTGCGATTCTTAATTTTAAATATTCTTTCAATCTTGCGATTGCCTATGGCCTTGCTGCGAGCGCCACTATGACCATTACTTCTATTATGCTCTCATGGATCTATTGGCGAAAAAATAATTGGATAAAAGCAGCCATTGCTACCGCTATTATGATGGTTAATTTTGTGTTCCTGGGGGCCTCGCTCCAAAAAGTTTCAGCAGGTGGATATTGGTCATTGCTCATTGCATTGGTACCACTTTTGCTTATTGTCATTTATACTTCGGGTCAACGAAGATTGTATACCATGTTGCGACCATTAACCCTCATCAATTTCTGTAAAAAATATACTACTGTTGCACCCAAGATTAAGCATATTGAAGGGACCGCAGTCTGGCTTTCTAAAGCAGGCGATAGTATTCCTAGCTATGTGGCCAGCACCATGTTTACCAATACCATCATGTATGAAAATAATGTGATTGTATCGGTCGTTCCTCTCGAGACTCCCTTTGGTATATTGGCAGATTTTGAAGATGATTTAGCACCTGGTTTGCGATTATTTAAAATCAAGGTTGGCTATATGGAGCATATTGATATTCAAAGTATTTTAACGGCTGCCGATATCCATCCCAAGGTAGTCTTTTATGGCATGGAAGAAATCACGAGTCGGCATATTGTCTGGAAGATCTTCATCTTTGTTAAAAAAATTAGCCCTTCTTTTGTTCAATTCTACGGCTTTCCGAGCTACAAATTACACGGCGTTGTCAGTCGCGTGACGATGTAATATTCATAGTAAAATGTCTTATTCTTGCTATGTTACGGGGTAAGGCTTTTTTCTACTAGTTTTTTTAAAAAGGAGATCTCAGGTGATTTTTAAAAAAATAATGGCTGGCATTTTTATAGTCGGGTGTTTGAGTGCATTACATGGTATGGAGTTAAATCCTGGGCGGGAAAATATCGTGCACGACCAGGCACACCGTCAGGATGTTTTACGTAGGCTAGAAAATGGCCAAAACCAACCCCCTGCTAGAGAGGAAAATGAAGAGCTCACTTTTAATCGAGTCTGTCTTAGAGAGTGTTGTAAGCAAAATTATAAAACGATTGTGATATCAGGAACAATGAGTTCATTATGCGGGATGACTGCTATAGTAATATTCCTTCGTATTTGTAACTTCCTATAGAAGTGTTTTACATCACGTTTTTCTTTACTATATTCAGTGACAGTGTGTTGTCAGTTACGTCACAATGTAAATTGCCTTTCCATCATTCTCAATGATATGCTTCAGCGTAATATCTCAGGTCTCTTTTTCAAGGATATGGCATATGTTTTTGTTAAAACGATCAATCGTTATCACTATAAGTATTCTTACAATACTTTGTATCTCTGCGATACATGGTATGGAGTTAGAAACAGATGGCAAAAATGCGGTAGAGGCTCTTCAAAAAAAAGAATCGGTTGAAGATGTTGAGAAACAACTTGCTGAAGATTCTGATTCTCAGTTATCTATGTATGATGTAGAAGCGCCAGAAGAGCTTAAATACCAAAGACAATCATTTGAAACTGCATGGAAGCAAGATGAAATTGATAATCAAGCGCAACGATGTTGTTGTTGGTTCATAGGCGGCGTTTTTTGTTTCTCTACAGTTCCATTTATTCTAGCTGTTATTCGTCACATGGTGTAAGCGTTTCTTATCATTAAAGCGCGTGCATTTCTTCTTGCCTCAGTTCTTTTAAGAGCATTATAATCCTCTTGTGCTTGAGAATGATACCATTGGTTGCGAGTATGGAGATGGTGATAGTAACACAGCTGGTCATATGATTGAGCTACTAATCCTACACTCAAGAGAGTAAATAAAAGAGAAGCGACTGCTATACAGGGAGCTTCGGGCAGATGAGCACCATATTTTTTGAGTTCAATAATTGTTCCAACACCAATGATTACCCCACATCCACCGAGTGCCATTTTAATTCTTTGCAGGTTCATACTCTGTTCATGTTCTTTTTGAGATTTAGCTATTCCTTTGAGTTTTTTGTGCGCTTTTTCTAGGGGAGAAGATTCAGCATTTTCCCATTGTTCTACCGATGTATATGCTCCTTCTTGGGCATAGATAGTGACTGCGGTTGCAAGCATAAAAATTATTAATAATCGGTGCATGTTCATAGGTGCCTCTTGTTTATTGCTTCTTTTCTTCAGATTTCAATCTCTCAAGTTCTTTTAATAATCTTTCTATTTCTCGGGTAAAATCATTCTGTCCTTCTTCAAAGGTTATTTCCAAATTGCGATAAAGATTATATTGTCGAGCAGCATGCAGTAAGAGCGATGCATGATGGCCTGTGAGGAGCATAACTCCAAAAGCAACAGTTGGATCGATGTCGCCAGCGCGGTGCATACTTGCAAGAGTCGCAAGGCAAAGACCTGTTCCTATGGTGTGTTCCCATAGTTGTGTTCTATGAAAATCAACATGGACTTTATTGCTTGTCAAAACACGAGTGATATCGGTGTGTCTTGCTTCCAGTGTTCTGAGATCCTCAGCAATATTAGTAGAGGTGGCAATATAGTTTGGTAGATTTGCATCAGGATGAGTACGATGCATTGCATGAAGAGAAGGGACCAAACAAACAAAAAAGATTAATACTAACTTGTTACGCATACATACTCCTTTCGTTATTTTTTCAATAGATCTTTTGGATCATGGGCATTTTTACGAAAATTTTCTAAATTTTTAAGAAACGCTTCCTTGCTGTTCAACCTACTTTCTAAATCACGAATTTCTTTTTCATGTTTTTCGCAGGCCTCTAAATCCCATAAAAAGTACATATCATATTTCTGATATGCTTCGTACTCATGATTCATGACTACCATGCCACCGAATGAAACGAGAGCGGCGGCGATAGAAATTGTATGATAATTATAGGTATGAGCCTTATAGGCTACCGCCCAGAAGGCTGCGGCACCAAGAGTTGCTACAATCAATTTTCTCCGATGTTCTTGCATGAGTTGGAAATCTTTTTGGTAGAGAGCCTTTAACGCCGGTAATTTTTCACGGAGTTTTTTCAGTTCAGCATTCTCTTGCATACCATGTGCTGCATATCCTGTTACCAAGAAAATGCTGAGTAAAAATGTCTTGTTATTCATGAGTGATTTTTTCTAAAAATTGTTGAATGTCATCAATGTTAATACGTTCTTGTTTTGTGCTATCGCGATGGCGCACCGTAACTGTATTATCTTTTTCGCTCTCAAAATCATAGGTAAAGCAAAATGGAGTACCAATTTCATCTTGCCGACGGTATCGTTTGCCAATAGAGCCTGATTCGTCAAATTGCACCATAAATCCTGCTGCGCGTATGCGTGCATAGATTTGATAGAGGGGGTCAACTTGCTTTTTGGTCAATGGCATAAAGGCTGCTTTGATAGGAGCAATACGCGGATTCAGGCGCAAGACAACGCGTTCTTCGCCCTCTATGATATCTTCATGATAGGCATCAAAAAGAAGGGTTAAAAATAAGCGATCGACCCCTACCGAACATTCAATAACGGTCGGAGTATAGGAGGATTTGGTTTCTTCATCAAAGACATTTAAATCTTTTCCTGAATGCTTGCTATGCTGCGTCAAATCAAAGGTTCCACGATGAGCGATACCCTCAATTTCTTTCCAGCCAAAAGGAAACTGATATTCAACATCGATGCATGCAGTAGAATAGTGGGCACGTTCGTCGGGAGCATGTTCGCGCAAACGAATGCGGGCAGGGTCCAAACCAATTGTCTGATAGAATGCCTTGCGTGCATCAGCCCAAAACTTAAAATATTCCATAGCTTGAGCATCTTTGCAGAACCATTCCATTTCCATTTGCTCAAATTCACGCATTCTGAATAAAAATTGTTTTGGAGTAATTTCATTACGAAATGCTTTACCAATTTGAGCAATACCAAAGGGGATTTTGACCCGAGAGGTTGAGATGACATTTTTAAAGTTAATAAAAATTGCTTGAGCAGTTTCCGGTCGCAAATATGCCATAGCAGTAGGATCTGCAAGGGGACCCATTTGAGTCTGGAACATCATGTTAAACATACGAGCTTCAGTCCAGGCTTTTTTGCCACAATGGGGGCATGCGCGTTCAAGGTCAATTTCATCGGTACGATATCGTTTTTTGCAGTTGAGGCAATCAACCATAGGATCACTGAAATTATCAATGTGACCAGATGCTTTCCAGGTATCATACGATCCTAAAATGGAGCCGTCCATGAAAACTATAGCATCATTGGCTTTCATCATGGCTTGGCTCCAGGCACTGCGAATGTTTTGCTTCATCAAGCTACCTAAAGGCCCAAAGTCGTAGACCCCATTCAACCCGCCATAGATTTCTGACGATTGATAAACAAAGCCGCGGCGTTTGCACAATGCGGTGATTTTTTCTAACGTGGCCGATGATGGTTGGCTCATAGGTCTTATTCCTTTAGTTTTTTAAAGTAAAAACATACTTGCTATCGTAGCATAACGGGTTTTAATGGGCTAGTCTTTCAGACCATTCTTCGTTAGAATGGATCGTATTCTACTTCATTTATTTTCCCTTATGAAAAGGTAATTTCATGGAACAACATCCTGTGGGGCAGTCGCCTTTTGCAAAGTACAAGTATCTTCTTCCTTTTATTGTAGTCGCTCTGATTGGTATTGCACTTCTTACAATAGGGAGCTATTTTTGGTGGTCTTTACATCAACAGCAGCAGACATTAACCGTTAAAATAAGCCAATTAGAAGCGGAACGGGCCGATTTATCAAAACACATTGACGTTGAACAAGTAGCACAACCGGTCGTTGATCATGTTATTTCTAAAATGGAAGTGTGGCGGCCGATTCAAGATCGCGTGAAAGATACCGTTGTTCAAGTTTTTGCACAGGTTGCCGAAATTGATCTTTTGCAGCCCTATACCACTCCTGCCCAATATTCCCGATCTGGTTCAGGATTTTTTATCAACAATGATGGCGAATTAATTACCAATGCTCATGTTATTAATCAAGCGCGCGCAATATGGGTCCAAATTCCTTCTTTGGGCCGCCAACTGATAGATGCAACCTTAAAAGGAATGATTCCTGAACGAGATTTGGCATTATTACAGATAACTCCAGAAGGCTTGGAAACCATTAAAAAAGCCCTGGGAACAATTCCTCATTTACCCCTGGGAGATTCTGATACCGTTCGTCGTTCTGATGAAGTATTGGCACTCGGTTATCCATTGGGTCAGCAGTCCTTGAAAAGTACCACTGGCGTTATTAGTGGTCGTGAATCCCATCTTATCCAAATGAGCGCTCCCATTAATCCTGGCAGTTCTGGCGGACCTCTTTTAAATGCCAAAGGCCAGGTGGTTGGCATCAATAGTTCGGGCATTATGGAAGCGCAAAATGTAGGCTATGCAATTCCTGTTAATGATTTAAAGCTCGTTGTTAATGATTTACGTACGACTTTAGTAGTACGTAAGCCGTTCTTGGGAATTCTTTACAATAATGCCTCAGATGCTTTAACAGAATATTTAGGCAATCCACAACCAGGTGGTTGTTACATTGTAGAGGTTGTTAAAGGAAGTAGCTTGTATAAAGCAGGTGTGCGCCGAGGCGATATGCTCTATGAAATTAATGGTCATAAAGTTGATCAGTATGGCGATATGAGTGTGCCATGGTCTGAGGATAAAATTGGCATTACCGATTACGTGAATCGATTGGCAGAAGGCAATGCGGTAAAAGTCGCTGCTTATCGCAATGGAAAACGCAAAGAATTTGCCTGTAAGTTTAATCTTTCAGAATTGCCACCGGTGCGCAAAATTTATCCGGGGTATGAAGATATTGATTACGAAGTGTTTGCAGGTATGGTGATTATGCCTCTAACCTTGAATCATATTCATGGAATGGGTGAAAAAGTTCCTGGATTGACCAAGTGGGCCGAATTGCAAAGCCAAGGTGAGCCAAAACTGCTCATTACCCATATTTTCCCTAGTTCTCAAATTTATCGTTCCCGCAGTCTTTCAGTGGGTTCTACCATTAATGAAGTAAATGGTACCAAAGTAGGGACCTTAGAGGAATTGCGCAAAGAGCTGAAAAAATCCTCTATGCAGCCCTTTTTGACGCTGAAAGTT
>Ga0364859_10306_pt3 | contig 20796 bp, 17 predicted proteins | sample ExccelAu500001D3_FD_206911 | JGI IMG/M metagenome (GOLD analysis project Ga0364859, IMG submission 206911) | Enriched cells from Trout Bog Lake Hypolimnion, Wisconsin, USA - BchlTB.Aug20.5000.01 .D3 | ecosystem: Environmental > Aquatic > Freshwater > Lake > Hypolimnion/Profundal zone | place: USA... | reverse complement strand
CACCATGCAAGGTAGTGCCATGGATCAATACCCTGACGCCACTTTTATTATCATAAATCTCATATATACCATAATAATTTCTTTTCTTCACTAAAAAATGTACCCCCTGCCATACAGATTCCAATGCCGGCGTCACTATAATAATTAGAGATAAAACAACTACCAGGGACTTCTTGTCAGAGGCCAAACCTAAAAATGCGAACCAGACAGCTGCCCACAATAAAACAAAAGACCATAAATGGTATTCCTTAACAAAATGGGGCCAAATCATAAATGCTGATACGGCCATCAACACGCATAAGCATAATTTCCAAAAAGATTGTTTAGAAGGCAATGACGGCACCATGAGCGCAACCAGCCATAAGCCAACTAAGTATTCGATCAAGGTATTGGACAGCAAAGGGATGATCCAACTCGTCAATATCCCACCCAAGAATCCCCCTAAAGAAATCACGACATAAAATAATGTCATCTGCGTACTTGACGAAGGTTTGGTTTGGATCAACTGTTGCTGGGTATACATGCATATTAAAAATAAAAACCCGCACAACAAAGCAATGACAAGAAGAATAGGTAAAAAATGTTTTTGAGACAAAAAGTACATCATGGCTTGCAAGCCAATGACAGGCCCGATATAACGCACGATCCAGGACGGACACCAGGGATTCTTTTTGAAATTCAAAATAAAAGCAATTAGATAAATCCCTAAAGGAATGACCCACAATAAAGGCACGGGAGCCACTTCATAGGTTATAATATTAGTAACCGATAAAAACATCACCACACCAGCAGCACCAAGGCAAAGCCAACGCACCATTTGGCCAATACTTAGGGGAGCGATAGCCTCCCCGCCTGTTTCATCTAGTCGACGGCCGTCAATTTTGATCATCCGCCAAGCTAATAAATTTCCTAACAGTAAAACAAGATACAACATACGCCAAATTTGTAACTGTTCAGTATTAGTCAGAAATTGTTCAAATACAAACGGGTAGCTTAGAAGTGCTGTAAAAGACCCTAAATTTGATACAGCATAAAGTCCGTAAGGGTTATTACGTTCCTTAAGAAGAGATGCGGCCAGCCAACTTTGGGTCACCATACTCATGGTTGACAAAACCAAGAAAACGGGGCCGATGGTAATTGTTAAACGCCAAAATATGTCTAAAACCAACGGCAAAGAAGTGGAGCCAAAAGAAAGGTGGAAATCACGCAAAGGGAAAAATAAAAGCGGGATGAATAACAGCCATAAATGCACTTTTAAATATGAGGATGTTCCTAAACGCCGTAAAAATGCATGCGCAAAAACATAACCTGCAAGCAATACAGCTTGAAAAAAGACGATGCATGCCCCCCAAACCAAATAACTACCACCGTAATTGGGGAGAAACAGCTTGGCAATGATAAGTTCGATTTGAAATAATAAAAAAGCTGAAAGAAAAGTAATTATAACCAATAAAATCATGAAGGAATGATATCCCAGGTTTGCCTAGCAAGCAATAGATACTATCGCGCACATATTAAATGTAAATAAACTTTTTGTCATTGAAAAAGTAAAGAGATTCATTATTTTAAAGAAAATTGACCTTATTGGAACAAGCTGATAGAATCACTAGAATAATCTTTTTATACTATACAGCCATCAAACAAAAAATATGAGTAAATCTTTTTATCAATTCCTTCTTTTTCTCGCAGGAAGCTTTGTTTGTTTGTACCTGGCTTTTTCTGCAACCGTAAACATGCCGTATCCCAACCATGACAGTATCCGTTATTTCCATAAATTTTATAACAAAGACAGCAATTCTCAAATCCTTCCTATGGAAGAATGCTTATTTGCTGAAGGACGGCCTTTAACAGCAATATTGGAACAGCTGTTTTATCAAAGAATCAATCACCTATCTGACATGTCACGCCTAAGATTGATGACCATTGTTGTCATTGCGCTTGACGCATCACTTTTAGCAATGATTTCTTTATCGATAGGGATGGAAGTGATACCAGCTTTTTGTCTTAGCACAGTAATCTTTACCCTTCCAGGCGTCCAAAGCTTCATTTTTGTCCCCTACCTGCCCCAGGCAATAGCCATATTTTTGTCTTTACTGGCCTATTTGATGTTGATGCATAAATTAAAATACGGCATACATTTTATTTTTATGTTTATTTTGTTAGAAGCATCGTTTTGCCTTTACCCTCCATCATCTTTTTTCTTTCTTGTCCCCGCGATGCTGATGACCCTTTTTTGCCCCAATTGGCACGTACTCAAAAGAATATGGATCCGAGATATCCTTTTATGGGGGATATCTGCTGGCGTTTATTATTGCACTTTACGGTTATTCTTTTATGGGTCGATGAAGTCAACCGGACATGAAATCGCGTTCACATGGAAACAAGTATTGTTTAATATCACCATGTTCTTACCCCAAGCTATGCCGCAAATCTTTAATTTATGGAATGTTTATTTTTCAAAAACCCTGGGTATTTCTTTAACAATTTTTGTCGCCGTCTTTATTATTGCTGATTTCTTTACCGCTAAGAAAATCGGCTGGCAAAAATTATTGGCCCTGGCCACTATTTTCTTAATATTCAATTTGGATTGGTTTTTATTTGGCGGTTATGTGCCCTGTCAGTACATGGCATCCCAAGCCCTGGTCCTTGTGTTAGTTTATTGGTGTGGCAAACGGCTTGGCAATATTTGGCCGGTCTTTTTATTGAGCATAGGACTGCTCCTCACTAACCAAATGGCAACGTCCAATGTGTTGAATAATTATTCTGAATTGATGTTTTTTCGCAGCCGGATAGCCCAATTTGTCAACAGCTCGACAAAAGAAATTCATGTGATACGGTTAAAGGATACAACAAGGGGATATAACGGGTTGCCAACCGTTTATGATAATATTAACAACACTACCCGTGATTATGAAATCCCTGACCTTATACGGGTAGCATTAAAGGATATGGGCGATCCTTTTGAACTGCATTGTATTGTAACTTTTTCTAATTATGGAGAACCCTTCAAGACTTTAGCAGATAGCGTTGTGATTGATATGAATGATCTTGTTTATATCTCGTCACCAGAACAAAAATAATTCTTAATGGCGCTTTCTTCCATGAATCATTAGGGCAACTCATCATCCTTTAATCTTGAATTGTCCGACTAATTTCTGCAATTCTTGGGCTTGCGCTGACATCTCTTCCGCGGCCGCCGCGAGTTCTTCAGAAGATGACGCGTTGCTCTCCGTAATCGATGTGTTCTGCTCCATGGTTGCCGCTTGTTCCTGTGTTGCCGTGGAGATTGACTTTAACTGATCTGCCACCTTGGAAATATCTATAACCATTTTCTTAAGCGAATCCCCCGCATCACGCGAAAAAGAAACTCCCTTTTCCACCTGGGCACTTGATTCCAGAATTAATTGCTTGATCTCTTTCGCGGAATCAGCAGAACGTTCTGCGAGTTTCCTGACCTCATCTGCCACCACTGCAAACCCTTTACCGTGCTCACCTGCGCGGGCTGCCTCGATAGCCGCATTCAATGCCAATAGATTGGTCTGATCGGCAATATCGGTTATGATCTCAACAGCCTCATTAATCTTTTTAGAGAATTTCTCGATAGAAGACATTGATTCCATCGTGTCATCCATGCCCTTGCCTGTGGACTTGGCATTCATAGCTACATGCTGGGCCATTTCATTGGCACCTGTAGCATTAGTCGCATTCGACTGGACAGAGCCCGTTAATTCTTCAAATGAGGCTGCTTGCTGCTGGGCCCCGTCTGAGATCTTTTGGGCGCTGGTTGATATCTCATTGGTGGCAGCGTTTAACTGCATGGTCGCGGTTTTAACTTGGGATATGATCCCTTCTGTTTTTTCAACAAACAAGTTAAACCAATACGCTAACTGTCCAATTTCATCTTTAGATTTATGATCAATCCTTTTAGTTAAATCTCCCTCACCCTGGGAGATATCCTTTAACATCAAAACAACCTTATTTAATGGATTTGTAATTGATAAGCTCAAAAAAATACCCGCAAAAAGGGAAAAAATAAATCCAATGATAGTCCCCGCGATAACTGTTGATATCGCAATATTCATTGTCCTGTCTGCTTCTTTTACGGCTTGAAGGGAACGGTCCCCTTCCATTTGACAAATTTGATCTAACAAGCCTTCAACTTCTTTATTCATATCATTGACCTTCCCCATCGTCAATGAATTGACCTGTTGATAGATACCTGCTCGAGTAATGTCATCTTTCGTAAGCTTACTTGCAGATAAAATAAGATCCATTAGTTTATTATTCTGCGCCTTTAAATCAGCTAATTTGACCTTGAAGGATTGATAGACAACATCCTCTTCTTTTGATCTGGGCAATGGATCATAAATAGCAATGGCTTTCTTGTAAGCTTCCCGACGTTTTTTCAATATACTGATTGAAGTATCAATATCCTGAGCACTCATGTCAGGGTTACACAAAGTCCGCATCCCCGCTTTAATTGCCATAATATTAAAATTGACGTCTTTAATGCTTGAAACTGAAGGCAACACAACATTGGAAATGTCATCTGTCTTTGCCATTAACTTTTTAAGGCCGATGATTCCAATCCCACCTATAATCGCTGCAATAACAGCAACGATCACAAAGCCACTAATGAGTTTTATGCCTACTTTAAGATTATCAAACATATTCCACCTCATTATGCCTTTTTTAAATTACACCTAAAAATTATACGTCATGCATGTTTCAAAACGATTATCGGAAGATATAACACCATCCAGATAATGCGTTAAAAGATACACATATTCAACCCCTACAGTAAGATCGGGAGTTAGTTTATATTTTATATTGGTAAAATAAGTCCTATTGGTACTCCACATTGCCGCTAGATCATTTGTACCAGCCGTTCCTGGACCAGTACCGGACGGGGCCGCATATCCATCATTGGTGCCCGCTATAACAGAATCCCTATTGATAGTATCATCAATACCAACTCCCGTATTAATCATCAACTTCTCTGTGGGCTTAATCATAAATTCAGCGAATCCACCCATTGATTTTAGAGGTTTACTGTATTGCGGGGTTGTCTGATCGGTTATCCCAGGATAAAGATCACCGTAAGGGCCGGCATTAAAATTAGCTAAATTCCCACCTACATAACCCTGACCTTTAAAAGAAACCCAATCAGTCAATTTTACTTGAGCCCCTGTAACGCCTGCATACATATCATTATTATTTTTTCCTTGATTATTCAGTGCTGAAGTTGCGCTTGTACCAAAAATACCACCGCCGCCTATAGTGACATCTTTTCCGGCAATTTGAGTCGCATAGCTAGAATACATTCCAGCCGCGGGACCACCGCTATTTTGTTGGTAAATATCAGTACTTTCAATAACTCCTATCTGAGTTGTAACCTTGCCTCCTAACACTTCACCCCATTTGTTGGTCAAATAGGCTTGAGGATGACGATATCCAATAGTACCTGCACGCCAAAGATCTGACTGTGTGATGGTATCAGGTTTGAGGGGCGCGAAAAAATCCCATGTCTGGCCTGCCTTGACTCCCCATTTTTCATAATCAATGGCCGCCCATGCATGACGAAGGCGAGGCTGATAAGTTTCAGCACTGCTGGAAGCAATAGGATTATTAAAATCAACTTCTACCTGACCGCTGGTTTTACCATTCAAAACATCAGGTCCAGAGATATTGATACCCAAACGGCTGTTTTGGGCGGAAATAGTGTCTGTTTTTTGAGGTTTGCTATTGGTTATATGAGGGGCAGCGTATTCTATGACATTACCAAAGGAAGTTGTGCCGCTGCTCGGCGCCCCTGCTGTCGCGTAAACATTTTCTACCTGCACAAAACCATAAACACTTAACTTTAATTTTGATGTTACAGGGATCTCTCCTGCGGCAGGTGCGGGAGCCAGAGGATTGGCTTCGACGGCCGGAGCCGCGGCTTGCGCCTGTTGCAAAGTCTGGATATCTGCTTTCAGAACGGCATTCTGCGACTGTAAATCCGCATTCTGCTTCTCAACGGCCTCGACACGCTTAAGTAAATCATCGAGGGTCACCGCTTGTGCTGATGCCGGGAATGAATAACTCAGCATAAAAACTCCTGATAAAAAAAGCACTGTCATTTTTTTAAACAACTGACCCATGATTTTCTCCTTGAGTATCACTACTCTGTTATTGATCTTTGTTTAAAAATAAAAACCCACTACCCATAATTTCTTCGGATAGTGGGAATCTGCCACTAAACAAAAGATTTTTATTACAATATATGTTAATATAATAATATTGATTGTAGTTGGATAATACGAGAAGTAAAGACTTACGGAAGATATTTTAGGTTAGATCTTACTTTGCTGGCGGATTAGCACGTCCTTAAAATAAAGATGGATGTCAGCCAAATTCTTGTATGGGATGTGTGGCAATTCTTCTTTGAGCATAAAATTCAATAACTTATCTTTAGCAAAAACAATGTCTGAAACACGGGCCGGGCAAAAATCTGAACGCCCATCACCGATATAAACAATGATCTTGTTTTCAGTTTTATCTTTTGTTAAATGGATTTTCTTACAATGCGCGCAGGACAGGCAAAAAGGGTTATCATAAGGGAAAGACGGGATAATATGCTCGCGATAAAAGCGCAGGTTATTGCCATAAACCTTCAAATCGTTGATGCCATGGTATTCTAATATCCACTCAACAATATAAGTAAAATTATCACTTAAAATAACAGGCTTGATCCCCTCACGAACAAGTAAAGCTAAAAGCTGATGAAAATAAGGATCTAATTCAACCTTACTTAAAAATTTATGCAAAGCTTTTTTGGTGATCCGCACACCCTTTAATTGCCCCGATAAACACTCCTTAGTCCCGATCTTCCCTTCCAACCATGCCTTTTCCAAGACCATCCAATGATCATTTATTGAAAAACGCTCAATGACTTCGAACAACACATCTGAAACCGTCATCGTATTATCAAAATCAAAAAAAACACGGCAATTAGATATAACTATGGGTGATTTAGCCTGTAGTTTTGATTCTAACTGTTGTAAACGATTGACAAAGGGCATGATATTTTACGCCTGATAAGGTTGTCCGGAAAAAAATCGCTGCATATGCTGGGCCACGGCGTTGCGTTCCTGATCCGCAGAAATGATATGGTATGAATTATGCAAAAACACCAATTCTTTGCGATTTGATTTGACCCTGTTATAAATATAATGGGAATTACGCTCTGAGCTCATATCATCATGTTTTGCTTGAATGAGCTGGATAGGTGTTGCAATATCTTCCAAACGGCCGCTTAAATGTTTAACTAATTTTTGAAGTTGATGCAATAATGTCAACGGAAAAAACGGATAACCATACTGATGCACCTGCTCCATGCTATGTAAATCTGCCCTGCTATAAAATTCGTGGATTCGGCTGCGGACCGCTTCATTCTTTATACCGTAGGGCGGCTCTTCCTTAAAATAGAAAAAATATTTCAACGGTGTATTATACGCCAAAGGCAGAAGACAGCGATACCATGGGGAATTCCATCCGTCATAAAACAGCGTGGGTGAAAGACAACTGACCCCGTCTATCTCGTCTTTAAATTCGTCCGCTAAAAGCAAGGCCAATAACGCGCCCATGGATAGGCCTCCGGTATAAACGTGTTTATACTGGCCGCGGATCTGAAGATAGGATTGACGGACTGTTTGATAGAAATCCTGCCATCGGCTCATTTGGAGGATATGCAGCGGAGCCCCATGATTCGCCAGTCGCGGGCAATAAACAGCATAGCCTTGACGATTTAAATAATTAGCCAAGAATCTCATTTCATGCGGAGTCCCAGTCATCCCATGAATAAGGATAACCGCATCGCCATTTTGACCGGGCAAATCATATCCATTGTCAGGCAAATTAGTTTTCGCAGTTGACTTAAAAAAGTTCTTCAAATTAAATGAAAATGTGACCGCCATGACTAAACTCCCCTATTTTTAGCCCTTCTGAGAGGCTATGTAATCTACAATATTTTTAACGGTCTTGGCCTCATAAAGAGCTGCATCGGGTATTTTGATATCAAATTTTTCTTCCAATTCAAATGCAACTTCCACAGACCCAAAAGAATCAATTCCCAAGTCTTCCACCAAACGGGAATCCAGATTAATTTTTGCCGCATCCATCGTTAATTGCCTGGCTAAAACCTCTTTAACAGTCGTTTCAATCTCTGCATAAGTCATGAATTTTACTCTCCCTTAAATTCTGAAAATACGATACAGGCATTACAATTACCAAAACCGAATGAATTAGATATTACTGTGTTTAAAGACGCCTTACGTCCTGTCAACGCTACATAATCCAAGTCACACTCAGGATCCTTGGCATTAAGATTGATCGTCGGTGGGATAAATTTATTTTTGATAGCGAGCGCACAAACCACCGCTTCAATACCCCCCGCAGCTCCCAGGCTGTGACCAATCATGGATTTTGTTGAAGAAATCGGAATTTTATAAGCCTGCTCTCCAAACACATTCTTAATAGCCTTGGTTTCAGCCCGGTCATTTTGTATGGTTGATGTGGCATGAGCATTAATATAATCAACCTTGGCGCGGTCGATTTGAGCATCTTTCAGCGCATCAGCCATGACCCTGGCTGCATCCTCTCCTGTTACATCAGGCATCACCATATGACGGGCGCCTGAATTACTGGCATACCCTGATATTTCAGCATAAATCGGCGCATTTCTATTTAGAGCATGATTTAATTCTTCTAAAACAATCCCACCGCCGCCCTCGCTTAAAACAAATCCATCCCGATTTAAATCAAATGGACGTGAGGCCTCTTGCGGCACATCATTCTTCTTTGATACTACTCTTAAAGCGCAGTATGCTCCAAAATTTAACCGTGTCAAAGGCGCTTCAACCCCTCCGGTCACACATAAATCCATGTCGCCCCATTGGATTTTACGGAAAGCTTCACCAATGGCATGACTGGCAGAAGCACAAGCTGTTGAGATGACCATGTTGGGTCCCAAAAAACCATACCGAATAGCAATATGGCTCGACACCGCGTTTGGAGAAATTCTTGGCACTGATGAAGGATTGATGCGATTGGCACCCTTCTCAAGGATAGCCACCATCTGCTCTTCATGAAACATCATCCCACCCAAACCAGAGCCGATGATGACCCCTATCCTATGCTTATCCAGGGCCGTCAAATCCAATCTACTGTCTTGAATGGCCATTTCAGAACAAGCCAATCCAAAGTGCACAAATCTGTCAACCTTTTTGACAATCTCAGCCGGCATAAATTGGATAGGGTTAAAATCCTTAATTTCGCCAGCTATACGCGTGTCCCAAGCTTCAGCATCAAAGCACGTGATCTTACTAATTCCTGAGCGCCCCCGCATATTAGCTTGCCAAAAATCATCCTTACCTATGCCATTGCAAGCAAGAACACCCAAACCAGTAATCACCACACGACGTTTTGTCATTCCAAAGAACCTTAAGTTTATTAAATATTTATTATATTAAAATCCGTGTTAAAAAAGGATTAGATCATAATTATAAAATTTTAATACCCCGCCCTAAGTCCTTTAATGACTTAGAGCTACAGTATCTTGAGTTTAAAGTGAAGTTGATACTATAGCACATTTATTGCTAAAATGAAAAATTTTTTGCTAATATCTTCGCTAATATCTTCTGATCCATGCTTTTAAAATTTAAAATTGGCCCCATCTGCCCCTAAAGTAGGCCCATCATCAACGGAACTTTCCAAGCTGTCTGGATTTAGGGTTGCCATTAAATTTTCCTTATTGATCCATTTTTTCATCTGATCTTCTGTTAAAACTTTACTCAACTTTTGATATTCATTCTCTTTTAAGGCCTTTAACGTCTCTTTGACAGACACATGATCAACGATGCCCTCTCCAGATACTTCCTGTAAAATGGCTGCACGTTTGGTCAAATAATCCTTAATAACCGGGCCGATAGCAAGCGCCTGGGTATCCGTCAAATGCAGCTCCGTTTTCATCTTATTTGCCTTATAATCCACCGTGGACTGTAAATCCCCATCTTGGGCAAAAACAAAGGTACTTAGAAATAAAAATAAGAACAATCCACCAACTAAACACTTTTGCATCGCATTCTCCCTATAAAGGCCATCAAATCACTGCCTCGACAACCAATACATATAATTTGTCTTAAAATAAGTGCGGATCCGGCCCCTTTTGGTCATCACCGCAAATTCACCGGTGCTTACCCTAAAATGTTCAATGTCACCATTAAACCTGATTTTCTCTAAAACATCACCGCCAGGGGCATCATCTAGAAGTTCTTGGGCTCCCTGTAAATATTGCTCCTTAGTGATCCCTCCAAACTGATATCCATGTTTCAAGTAGTGCTTCTCTAATTGTCCCGGAGTAAAATCACCCGCTTGAACGCTCTTAGCATAATCTGCATATATTGAGGCTACCGCTTCCTGCTGATAACTTATAGGTGTAATTGCACCAAAGATAGAAAAAAGCAGGCCCCCTAGAATTGTTCTTCCCTGCAATTTAGTCATTTGATGGTATTATAACATAATGAAAATTAGAATATCTCTTTCCATTATAGAAAATTCTTGTTAGATTAATATAATAAGAATGCAAGAATATTACAAACACTATGCCGACAAAAGATAAAAAGATTTTTATTGTAGCTTCTTTTGAAGAAACATCCATTCTTCGCAAATTTGCCACCCTCTTTCTTATTTCCTCTTTAACACCCCTGGTTCTTATTTATTTTGTATATTTTAAATATACTGAATTCGGTATAATCGCCATCACCGTTATGCTGATGAGCATATTGGCTGGGTACTTATCTATCCGGTCTTTATATATTAAAACCATCGATATCGCCAGAGAAAACCGCAAATCAATCGAACCTTTCTTAAATCCAGAAACTATCAAAGAACTGAATGAAGGGAAAGATGAACTAACTATATTAAGCCGCACCTTTTCTGTCATCACCCAGCAATTAGAAGAAAATATCCAAGAATTAAAAAAGAAAAACGAAGAGCTCAAGGTCTTAGACCACTTAAAGAATGATTTTGTTAATTACGTATCCCATGAATTCCGTTTACCCTTAACAATTATCCAAGAAAGCATCCGACAAGTATCTGAAGGCATGTTTGGAGAAGTCACCGAAGAACAAAAGAAATATTTTAACATGTCTTTAAGGAATATCGATCGCTTAAGAGGACTTGTTGATAATATGCTGGATATTTCTAAAATTGAAATTGGCAAATTAGAAATCATCAAGAAAAAAGTAGACATTGTGGACATCGTAAAAGAAGTCATCTCTGATTTTTCCCAAAAATCTGAAAAAAAAGGGATACAAATTAAATCTGACCTGCCTGACCATGCCATCGTCCACGCGGATAAAAATCGCATTATCCAGGTATTAATCAATTTGTTAGGCAATGCCCTTAAATTCACCGCTAAAGGTTCTATTAAGATTTCAGTCAAAGAACAAGAATCTTTCGTTGAATGCAGTGTCACAGATTCCGGAATAGGAATTTCACCTGAAAACATCCCCCATTTATTCTCAAAATTTCACCAAGTCGGCCAATTAGACGGACCTCAAGAAAAGGGCTCTGGGTTGGGACTAGCCATCTCTAAAAATATCATTGAATTGCATCATGGGAAAATTAGCGTGGAAAGCAAGTTAGGAGAAGGCTCAACATTTACAATTACACTGCCCAAAGTCGCGGTAGAACCATTTAGAAAGGATAACTAAGGTGAAAAAAATATTAATCGTTGATGATGATGTGGATATTATTGATTTAATTGAAAACAGGCTGCGTCATAATAATTATGAAGTCATCATTTCCAATGACGGTGATAATGGGGTTAAAAAAGCTGTCCAAGAAAAGCCTGACTTGATCATTATGGACGTCATGATGCCCAGAATGCCTGGGCCGGAGGCTGTAAAAGTTCTAAAATCTAACGAGATCACCAAAAACATCCCTGTTATCTTTTTTACCGCAATGAATGCTTATTTACCAAAAGACACAGATTTTAACAAAATTAACGTTAATGGTGAATTATACCCTGCGATCGCGAAACCTTTTGATCCCAATACCTTATTGTCTACCATCAAATCGATACTGGGTGAATAAAAATCATTTGTTCAGCGACGCAATATCGATGACAAACCGATATTTCACATCCGCTTTGATGACCCGTTCGTAGGCTTCGTTAATCTTTTCAATGGGTATTAGTTCGATATCTGCAGTAATGTTGTGCTTACCGCAAAAATCCAGCATCTCCTGGGTTTCTTTAATGCCCCCAATCAAAGAACCTGCGAGACTGCGACGGCCCATGATCAAAGAAAAGGCATGGACTTGCGGAGCATCACTGGGGACACCCAGAAGCACCATGGAACCATCACGTTTGAGCAACCCTAAATACGCACCCCAATCTAATTTTACGGATACCGTATTAATAATCAAATCAAAATGACCTGCTAGCTTTTCAAAAGTTTTTACATCGTTGGTGGCGTAAACATGATCAGCACCCAGGCTAAGAGCATCCTTCTTTTTATCTAAAGTCCTGCTTAAAACTGTTACTTCGGCCTTCATCGCATGCGCGATTTTAACAGCCATATGGCCTAATCCCCCAAGTCCTATTACAGCGACTCTTTTTCCAGGACCAGCATTCCAATGACGCAGGGGCGAATAGGTTGTAATTCCGGCACATAAAAGGGGCGCCGTCCGATCAAGCGGAAGATTTTCAGGGATACGCAGGACAAAATCCTGGTGCACGACAATTTTTGTGGAATAACCACCCTGTGCTAAAGTTTTATTGTCTTTTTCCAGACAATTATATGTAAAGATGGGCCTGCTACAAAATTGTTCTAAACCTTCCTTACAATCAGGGCATTCTCGGCAAGAGTCAACCAAACAGCCGACCCCCACCTTATCCCCCACTTTAAACCGTTTTACTCCTGCCCCGATTTTTGTTACTATCCCTACAATTTCATGCCCCGGGACCATAGGAAATAGGGAATTGCCCCATTCATTGCGTGCTTGATGGATATCAGAATGGCAGACACCGCAAAAAGCGATATCGATGGCGACATCATTAACGCCTGTCTCACGACGAAAAATTTGTAAAGGACCCAAAGCTTGGGCAGCATTATTTACTCCATAGGCTTTAATTTTTAGCATAATTCTCCAATTCTTAACACAGATCTAAAATGCACTTTTGACGTTATCATTTTATCATAAGCTGCCGCTGCTTCTTCGAGAGGAAATAACTCAACCATCGGTTTCACTTTAAAAAGTGTGCTGAAATTCAAAGTTTCTTCAATCTCCCCGCCGACCCAGCCTTTGATCGAGCGCTGTCCCCCTAAAAGAAGCATCGGTGGAATTTGCATAGGTTCACGGGCACCGGTCACATTAATAATTTCCCCGTCACGTCCCAATCCGGAAATCAAATCAGCAATGGCCTGACCGTTGGGTGCTGTACAAAGAATGACCTTTGCCCCTCCCATCTTCATCAACTCCTTTGAGGGATCAGTGGTATTCGTATCAATATAAACATGAGCACCGAGCGCATAAGCTAATTTTTCTTTATCCTTACCACGTGATAAAACAACTGTTTTAAACCCAAGCTTCACGGCATATTGCACTGCCAAATGACCCAACCCTCCCAGGCCATGGATCGCGACAAGATCCCCGCCTCGGGCTTGGCTATATTTTAATCCGCCAAAGGTTGTTCGGCCAGCACAAAGTAGTGGGGCCCCTTCCAGAAAACTCATTTCATCAGGAATACTTACAAGAGCCTCTAGGCGAGCGATCATATATTCAGCATAACCACCGTCAATTGAAATACCTGTGATGAGTGAGTTTTCACAGGCCTTAAAATCTCCTCTGCGACACGCTTTACATTTAAAACAATGCCCTCCATGCCAGCCCACTCCAACCTTTTGTCCTAGGTCCCAATGCTCGACACCAGCTCCTAATTGAGCGATCGTCCCCATCACTTCATGACCGGGGATTCTGGGATATTTAATGCCGGGGAAATGACCTTCTTTGACAATGGCATCCCCATGACAAATCCCGCAAGCTGAAACCTTGATCAAGACCTCATTTGATTTGGGAGAAGGAATTTCTCTTTGCACTAACTCAAAACCAGATCCAGGTGAATTTATTTCCTGACTTTCGCACTGGGACACCTTAATTTTTATGAAAAAACGGCATTATAAAGTTCTTGTTGTTCCTGATCCATTTTCAGAAGCAGTCGCTCTCTAGGCGCACTTTCTGATAATTCATACTCTAATTGATACATTGTATGCGTTAGTTCAACAGCCCGCTTGGGACTGAACGTAATCTTTCTCTGCTGCAATAAACGTTCCAATTCTTTATAAATTGTATAAGCTACAAACGCTATACAAATATGAGCTTCAATCCGCTTCTTACGGTAGTGATACACAGGGCGAATCCTAAGATCTGTTTTTGATATTCTAAAAGCCTTTTCTATTTGCCATAAATGTCGGTAGTTGCTAACAACTGTCTCAATAGGCAATGTTGTATTTGTTATAAATCCTTTAAGCCCATCCCAAAAGCCATCTTCTTTGATTCTCTCCTCGTCTATCGCAACAGTAACGTCACCGTCTAAGATCAAAAATTTGTTATATCCACGATTATTAATACTATCTTTTGTTAATCGACCAGATTTAATGCGTTGCCGTAATTTTGCGATGCCTCGTTCACGATTATGTGCATCTTTCTTATAGCGCTGCTTTGAAAATGTAATAATTAGTCGCGTTCCATCCTTCCGCGTTATGTCAAAACCTTCTTGATCAGATATATCCTTTGCTTTTGCCAGAATTTGCTTCTTCAACTCCACTGATTCATTCTTAATGCGCGCCCCAAGAATAAACTGGTATCCTTCATTCGCTAAACATTTGATATTTTCTTTCGATAACAGTGCGGCATCAGCCACAATCACTGGTTTGCCAAAGGCATACTTTTGACACATTTTTTCGATAACGGGCAACAGCGTATGGCCTTCAAATGTGTTGCCTTCAAAAATATCATAACCTATCGGGAACCCATTCTCTCCAACTAGTAAGCCAAGCATAATTTGAGGATTTTGGAACTTACCATCTTTCGAGAATCCAATCTTCCTTAAATCATCCTCGTCCTCAGACTCAAAATAAAGCGTTGTCATGTCATAAAAGGCAACGGTAATGGTCCCTAGCACATTCTTGGTATATTCAAATGCCACGCGTTCAACGATGTCTTTATAACGATCGTTTAATTTATCAAGAAAACGATAGATAAAGTCTTTCTCAATGGTTATTCCTTGATAACGATATAAATAATCGATAGTCTTTATTTTACTAACGGGGTATGCCAATCGTGCCACAACAATGTGACGGAATAATTCTTCTTTGATGACATTGAATCCTAACCGATCAAATAACGTCCCTAAAATAAGCTCTGGACCCATGGTATGTATTTGTGCGTTCGATAATCGGCCTAAAAAGGCTTTTACAACACGATCCTCCTTCGTTTCTAATGGCAAAACAATCTGTTCCCCATTGTGCGTATAGAGGATATGCTCTGCCTTTTTGACTAAACGATTAATTTCTTCAGCATCAGAAGATGATCCAACTGTCTTAAAAACATGGTACCCGTCAGATTTATCAATAATCTGCACACTGACTCTCCCGCTTTTATTCTTCTTTTTTCTGATAAACATGGGGTCATTTTATCAGCGGGACACCCATTTTTAAATATATTTTTTGCTGTTATCGACGAGCAATAATTGTCAAAGAACTGAAATTCTAAAAAGTGCGAAAGTCAGGAGCTGAAACCTTGATCAAGACCTCATTTGATTTGGGAGAAGGAATTTCTCTTTGCACTAACTCAAAACCAGATCCAGGTGAATTTATTTGTATGGCTTTCATATAAAGAAAAGGGGACAGACACCAAGGTGCCTGTCCCCCAACCTTTCTAATTATTCTTATTTAATTGCTGATTTTTTAGCAAAATCTTCAAAAGTCCCGACCCCATTCTTACCATACTGGTCTGCAGTCGGTATGTCTAACCCCTTTGCCTTGGCGGCGGCAATAACTGCCTTGCCATAATCATTGGGTTCATGGGCATCTGGTGTAGGATGCTTATCAACATGACAATTAAGACATAATTGGGCTTTATCCTGGTCCCAAGCTGCCTGACCGTTGGCATCTTTATAAAAACCAATTTGTTTGAGGGTCGCATGCGCGGGGAAAGCCCAGAAAATAAATCCAGTTAGAATTAGGCATGTGATTTTTTTCATTCTTATCTCCTTCACTGAAATTCCATCATTATTCTGCATTAATTTTGAATCTATTATCTACTATTTACCCTGATCTTACCAGACCTTTTTAATGATTATCTTCGCTTCTATCAGAATACCTATCCGCTGATATACGCATATCATAAAATGACCGTAATAAAAACACTACGGCAATACCGAAAAATACAATAGCCAACCCGGTATCCAACCTACGGTCTAAGCCGATAGCAATTTCAATAGCTAAAAGGCCAAAAAGAGTTGTAAATTTAATGATAGGGTTTAAGGCCACTGAAGAAGTGTCTTTAAATGGATCACCGACGGTATCACCAACCACCGTTGCGGCATGAACTTCTGTTCCTTTTTCCTTGTGAGTGACCTCTACAAGTTTCTTTGCATTATCCCAAGCTCCTCCGGCATTGGCCATAAAAATGGCTTGGTAAAGCCCGAAAAACGCAATTGAAATAAGGTAACCAATAAAATAAAAAGGTTCCAAGCAAGCAAAAGAAAGGGTTGTAAAAAAGATGGTCAGGAATAGGTTGATCATCCCTTTTTGGGCAAATATGGTGCAGATTTCAACAACCCTGGTGCTGTCAGCTGTTGAAGCCCTAGTTGCCCCTTCAAGCTTAATATGTTCCTTGATATATTGAACAGCATGATAGGCCCCTGTTGTTACCGCTTGTATAGAAGCACCGGTAAACCAATAAATAACCGCTCCACCGCTTAAAAGCCCCAACAAAAATGGAGGATATAATAATGAAAGATTCTCGATGTTAACCGTAAGACCATGGGTGAGAATCATGATAATAGAAAATATCATGGTTGTAGCCCCAACTACGGCGGTACCGATAAGAACGGGCTTTGAAGATGCCTTAAAAGTATTTCCTGCCCCATCATTGGCTTCAAGATGGTGCTTGGCACTTTCAAAATTTGGTTCAAAGCCAAAATCTCTTTTGATATCTGCCTTAATATTAGGTAAGGTCTCAATTAATGAGAGCTCATAGATTGATTGGGCATTATCAGAAACCGGGCCGTAAGAATCAACGGCAATAGTTACAGGGCCCATCCCTAGAAACCCAAAAGCGACCAACCCGAAAGCAAACACGGCTGGTGCCAGCATCAATTGGCTCATTCCCATTAAACTTATAAAATAACCAATACCCATTAATACCACAATGACAAAGCCCATCCAGTAAGCGCTAAAATTACCAGCCACAAGGCCTGATAAGATATTAAGAGAAACGCCCCCTTTTTTGGAACATTGGTAAATATTCTTTACGTAAGGAGAATCCATTGAAGTAAATCTCTTTACAACCTCAGGGATTACCGCACCTGCTACTGTTCCGCAAGTAATAATACTAGCTAATTTCCACCAAAACGTCCCATCCCCTAAATGAGGGATCAGCACATATGAGGCCGCATAGGTCAAAATCACCGACATCACAGAAGTGATCCATACCAGGGACGTCAAAGGATGTTCAAAATTCATTTCCGTTGCATTAGCATATACTCTCTTGGCAATAAAATGATTGATTTCATACGATACACCGCTTGCAATTACCATGATTAAACGCATCGAAAAAATCCATACCAGAAGCTGGGCTTGGTTAAAGGGATCTTTTACTCCTAAAAGGATAAAAGATATTAAAGCAACTCCTGTTACCCCATATGTTTCAAAACCATCTGCGGTGGGTCCCACTGAATCCCCTGCATTATCACCCACGCAGTCTGCGATAACACCAGGATTACGCGCATCATCTTCCTTAATATTGAGGACAATTTTCATGAGATCAGAACCGATGTCAGCGATCTTGGTAAAAATCCCGCCTGCAATTCTAAGGACCGACGCTCCCAATGATTCACCGATAGCGAACCCAATAAAACATGGTCCTGCGTAGTCCGGACTGATAAAAAGAAGGATGCACAACATCACAAAAAGTTCGATGCTGATAAGAAGCATCCCAATGCTCATACCTGCCTGTAAAGGAATACTATACACTGGGAAAGGATTACCTTGAAGACTGGCAAAGGCTGACCTGGAATTGGCCAACGTATTAATGCGCATCCCAAACCAAGCTACCCCATAACTTCCGGCAATACCGATTAAACTGCAAACTAAGATGAGAATAACCTTACTGGCGTCAAAATGGCGCAAGAAACCAAAATAAGCGATCATGACGATCCCAATAAGAAGTTCAAGAATAAGAAGGAATTTTCCTTGCTGGATTAAATATGCCTTACAAGTCGTGTAAATGAGTTCGGAAATATCTTTCATGCTCTTGTGTACAGGCATTTTCTTGATCTGTCCAAACTGAAAGATCCCAAAAAAAGCACCAAAAAAACAGACAATAATACCTAACATTAGAGCAATACGCCCATTAAGGTTAAATATTAGAGGTACTGTAGATAAATCCGGCACCTTTAGATCTGCCTCACCGGCAAAAGCCTGAGTTGTACTAAGGATGGCTAAACCTAAAATTACTAACCCAACATATTTCTTTGAAAACCCTTCTTTAATTTTCTTAAACATTTTTCAAACCTTTCAGTTGAACGTCTTAAACATTTGACACTATTTTATGGTATAAAAATAACAAATTACTGTTTAACAATATATATTAAAACAACCCAGAAGAAATATTAGAAGAAATACCTATCATTCTGCGTATTAACACGTATATTCCACGATCATTTGAATATAAAATGAAATACTAGGTCAGTAATCGATTACTGCTGAATGACGCGCAGAAGTTCTTTGGCCGCTTCAAGAGGGCCGTTGCGTTCCCAACCTGAACGACCAAGCCGAGTCCGGATTTGCCCAACATAAACGCCTGCCTTAAAAAAGGCCTGGAAATATTTCTCTGCCAATCCCTCATGCAATTTCTTATACTGCACAGGACCAAATACATTAGCAAAATAAGAATGAACTATGCCGCTAGTCGTCGTGGTCCCCTTACTCATCACTGTACCTTCTTTGAAAACATTGAAAGCCGTTTCCGCGTCTGAGAATTTTTCTATGACGGGGTGATCTTCATCTATATCCTCATAATTATTGGCATACAAAATATAATCAAGATCATGACCTTTAATGAGATTATTAAACGTCGTGACCGGTAAGATAATGCGGGCATTGGTCTGATTAGCATTCATAATAATAGCACGGTCAATTTGTCCCAAGGCATAGCCAGGTTGAAGATCATCCAGCCTTAAAAATGCACCAATTTCTGTACCAAACCCGAGGATTTTGCCATCAGACCCTATTTCGAAAGACCCCATATCATCCGCGATAATGATAATATCCTGGATATACTCTTCCCCCAATGCACGAAAAGCTTCCAAGGTCTCAGATTTGCCTGCACCAGTGTCCCCTATAAAAAGCAAGTTCAAATCCTTATTACCTTTTAAAATAATTCGGATCATAGCGCCATGAAAAGGCAAACGCCCCCTTTTCATCATTTTGATGTTGTGAAGAGTCAAAATCATCTTCTTGACATAACCGAAATAACCAAATTCATCACGACCCGGGACAGCACCGGCTAACATATCATTAGCCTCATCATCAAAAAAGACAGTTGGCATCTTGGCTAAACCATCCAGGGCATTGCCCTCAACGCCGAAGGTAAACACCGCATCCGGCTTTCGCTCAAGGTCATTGTCCCCAGCCATTTCAAAAAGATTACACAACGATAGCCCAAGCTCAGAAAATCTCTTATGAAAATAAACCAATATGACTAAAGGACCAACCTTGGCCGGATAACACAACCATTCATTTTTATTTAATTCGATAAGCTCTAAAGGATTAATATTAATTCGTTCATATTTCCCTGAACGTTTATTCATGGGGGGATTTAGAATCAAGGGAGGATAAAGCAAGACCTGCCTGATTACAGGGATATGCTGCAGCTTTTCATATGCCCCGCTTGGCAAATTCAGGCGTCTGGGACTCGTAATCACACCCACTTCCCCACCAGCAATGACCTGACGGTAAATACGCGGATGAAGATTGGTCAAATTTTCTTGAATATCCCTATAAGCACTTCGAATCAAGTGACTTAACGGCTCAACCATATCGTTAAAAGCACGATAAGGCCTTTGGTCATATTCGCGTCCAGATGAATCACAAACAATAAAACGCTCTAACGAACGCCAATAATTATAAACGTATTCAATAAAATCGTTAAATAGATGCTTGTCTTTTAAGAAAAGCCCTGAATCTGGCACAGCGGCAGGTAAAAGCTCCGCGGAATTCTTAGTCAAGAACTTTAAAGTTTTAATAAGAAGTTCAATGTTCTTTTCTTCAGTTGGAGAAAACTTGTCAAAAATATTTAATAAAATAGAGTTCTTGCGTTGAAGGTCGGTTAAACAACGGGATAAAATCTTTTTAAAGAGTTCACTGCTGATAACATCCTCGGTTGTAAAACAAGACCTCTCGGAGATCGTGATGATGACCTTGTTGCCATAAATATCAAAGTTTGAAATTGCCATATTAATAC
>Ga0364859_10452_pt1 | contig 20920 bp, 33 predicted proteins | sample ExccelAu500001D3_FD_206911 | JGI IMG/M metagenome (GOLD analysis project Ga0364859, IMG submission 206911) | Enriched cells from Trout Bog Lake Hypolimnion, Wisconsin, USA - BchlTB.Aug20.5000.01 .D3 | ecosystem: Environmental > Aquatic > Freshwater > Lake > Hypolimnion/Profundal zone | place: USA... | reverse complement strand
AAGCTTGGAGATGTCATAACAGTTGATATCATTGAGCCATCTACATTTATTGATGTTTCGGGGATCTCAAAAGGAAAAGGATTTCAAGGTGTTGTTCGCCGTCACGGTTTTGGCGGAGTGGGTGAAAGCACACACGGCCAGCATAACAGGCTGCGCGCACCCGGATCTGTTGGAGCTTCTTCCTATCCATCACGTGTATTTAAGGGAATGCGCATGGCTGGGCGAATGGGGGGCAACAAAGTAACTGTACAAAACCTTGAAGTTTTAAAAGTTATCTTGGAGAGCAACCTGTTAATCGTAAAAGGTTCCGTACCCGGAGCCAAAGGTTCATACTTAATTATCGAGAAGTAATGGAAATCGCAATCCTTAATACCTCAGGGCAGGAAACCGGAAGAAACGTAGAACTGAATTCAGAAATCTACGCGGTAGAGCCAAATGATCACGCGATTTATCTCGACGTGAAACAATACCTGGCCAATCAACGTCAGGGGACCCATAAAGCAAAAGATCGTGGTGAAGTATCAGGCTCAACCAGGAAACTGAAACGCCAAAAAGGTACAGGTGGTGCACGTGCAGGAAGTATAAAGTCAGGAACAATTCGTGGCGGTGGACGTATCTTTGGTCCAAGACCCCGCGATTACAGTTTCAAACTGAATAAAAAGCTGAAAGAACTTGCACGCAAGTCTGCTCTTACCTATAAAGCTCAGGCTAACGACATTATGGTCCTTGAGGATTTCACTTTCGAAAGCCCAAAGACAAAGAGTTTTGTCACACTTCAGAATAATCTGAAAATAAGTGATAAAAAATCACTTTTAGTGTTATCGGAAGCAAATAAAAATCTATATTTGTCCTCCAGAAATTTACAGAACGTAGAAATTGTAACAGCTTCAGATTTAAGCACCTACAAGATTATGCGTGCCAAAAAAATCGTTTTGGTAGAAAGTTCTGTCGCGAAAATGGATGAATTATTTAAGCTAAACGCCTAAAACACATGGTTGAAATTTTAATAAAACCGATCGTAACCGAGAAAATGAATCTCCTGTCTGACAAATTTGGAAGATATGGATTCAAGGTTGACAAACGGGCAAACAAGCATGAAATCAGAAAAGCCATAGAAGATATATATGGTGTAAAGGTTACATCCGTTAATACAATGGTGTATGCCGGCAAATTAAAATCCCGTTTTACTAAAGGTGGGGTAATATCCGGTCGGCAAAATGCTTATAAGAAAGCAATTGTTACACTGAGCAAAGGAGAAAATATTGATTTTTACAGCAATATCTAAATTAAGAGATGGCAGTTAGAAAATTAAAACCAGTTACTCCGGGACAAAGGCACAAAATAATTGGCGCTTTTGATTCCATTACAACTGGCAATGCACCTGAAAGATCATTGTTAAGGCCCATGAAGAGTACCGGAGGCCGCAATAGCTCCGGCAAAATGACAATGAGGTATATAGGTGGGGGGCATAAAAGGAAATACCGTGTGATCGATTTTATCAGAGAGAAAAACGGTATTCCTGCAAAAGTTGATTCGATTCAGTACGATCCAAACCGTACAGCCCGAATCGCTTTATTGATTTATGCCGATGGGGAAAAACGTTATATGCTTGCACCGAATGGTCTTCAGGTTGGACAGACCGTTGTTTCGGGCGATGATGTAGCCCCTGAGATCGGAAACGCACTCCCGTTATCTAAGATACCTCTTGGTACTATCGTTCACAATATTGAGTTACATCCCGGACAAGGTGGTATAATGGCACGGTCAGCCGGTACTTATGCACAACTTACTTCGCGTGAAGGACGATATGCCATCATTAAACTCCCTTCCGGAGAATCACGAATGGTACTTGTAAAATGCCGTGCAACAGTTGGTACTGTTGGAAATTCGGATCATGGTCTTGAAAGATCAGGCAAAGCTGGTAGAAGCCGTTGGCTGGGGCGACGTCCCCGTGTTCGCGGTGTAGTTATGAACCCTGTTGATCACCCGATGGGTGGTGGTGAAGGTCGTGCCTCAGGAGGTCACCCACGTTCACGTAAAGGGTTGCTTGCAAAGGGTTTCAAAACCCGTTCGAAGAAAAAAGCTTCGACCAAGTATATTATTGAACGTAGAAAAAAGTAATCGCCAATTAAAAAGGAAAGTAGATTATGAGTCGTTCGCTTAAAAAAGGCCCTTTTATTGACTTTAAGTTAGAGAAAAAGGTATTGGTTCTAAATGAAACCTCTAAGAAGTCGGTCGTCAAAACGTGGGCAAGACATTCAATGATTTCACCGGATTTCGTTGGCCATACCATTGCAGTTCATAATGGGATTAAATTTATTCCTGTATATGTAACAGAAAACATGGTTGGACACAAATTGGGAGAATTTTCTCCTACCCGCACATTCAGGGGACATGGTGGGAATAAGAAAAAGTAACCATGATCGCGGAAATGTTTAATAGAAGTAAAAAGTACCAAGATGGGTTCTAGAAAAAAGAAAAGCGCTGAATTGCTTACAGAAGCAAGGAAAGAGAGATTTCAGGCTGTATTACGTGAATGCCCTACTTCACCGCGTAAGATGCGCCTTGTTACTGATATGATTCGCGGAATGGCGGTGAATCGTGCATTAGATGTTCTGAAGTTTTCTTCAAAAGAAGCTTCACGCAGAGTAGAGAAACTCCTTTTTTCAGCCATCGCTAACTGGCAGGCAAAGAACGAGGGAGTTCGGTTAGAAGAAAGTAATCTATACGTGCAGGAAGTTTTTGTTGATTCCGGCCGCATGCTGAAACGTCTTCGCCCTGCTCCACAAGGTCGCGGGCATCGTATCAGAAAACGCTCAAATCATGTTACGGTACGCTTGGCAAGTAAAAATGTTGTAGAAGAAAATACCAAATAATAGTATGGGACAAAAAGTAAATCCGATTTCTAATAGGCTTGGAATCATCAGAGGATGGGATTCTAATTGGTTCGGAGGTAACGATTATGGTGATTTGTTGGTCGAAGACCATAAAATCAGAGGTTATCTCAATGCCCGGTTATCGAAAGCCAGCATTTCAAGGATTATTATCGAACGTACGCTGAAACTTATCACTATTACGGTTCATACTTCACGGCCAGGTATTATTATAGGTAAAGGTGGTCAGGAAGTCGATAAGCTCAAAGAAGAGCTTAAGAAAATCACTAAGAAGGAAGTTCAAATCAATATATTTGAGATTAAACGTCCGGAACTTGATGCACAGATTGTAGCTAATAATATAGCTCGCCAGGTTGAAGGTAAAATTGCTTACCGTCGTGCAACTAAAATGTCGATAGCCTCCACGATGAGAATGGGAGCAGAAGGGATTAAGGTTCAAGTATCAGGCCGGTTGAATGGAGCTGAAATGGCCCGTTCTGAAATGTACAAAGATGGACGTACTCCTTTACATACACTAAGAGCTGATATAGACTATGCTCTTGCTGAAGCGTTGACTAAAACAGGTTTGATTGGGGTTAAAGTTTGGATTTGCAGGGGTGAAATTTACGGAAAACGTGACCTATCCCCCAATGTTGGACAATCCCTTCAACAACAACGTGGTCCCAACCGTCCGGCTCCGGCTCCAGGTAAGGGTGGGTTTAAAAAACGTAAAAAGTAAATTAGTCTGTTAACCATCGAGAAAGCAAATAAAGATGCTACAGCCAAAGAAAGTAAAATTTAGAAGAGTACAAAAGGGTAAACTCAAGGGGAACGCACAGCGCGGGAACCAGCTGTCGTTTGGTTCTTTTGGAATAAAATGCCTGGAAACCGCATGGATTACCGGGCGCCAGATAGAGGCAGCCAGGGTTGCAGTTACGCGTCATATGCAGCGTCAAGGCCAGATTTGGATTCGGATTTTTCCTGATAAACCCATTACAAAGAAACCAGCAGAGGTTCGTATGGGTAAAGGGAAAGGTGCACCTGAAGGTTTCGTTGCTACTATTACACCAGGACGTATAATTATTGAGGTAGAAGGTGTTCCTTTCCTTCTTGCTAAGGAAGCCTTACGCTTAGCGGCTCAAAAGTTACCGGTGACTACCAGATTTATTGTAAGACGCGATTTTGTTGAATCTTCAATTATTGAGTAATGAAAACTTCTGAAATTACAGAATTAACAACATCTGAAATCATCGAAAGGATTGGGAATTCCAATGAGGAATTGGTTCGCATGAAATTAAATCACAGCGTCAATCCTCTTGATAATCCAATGAAAATACGGTTTGCCCGGAAAAACATCGCTCGCCTGAATACCGAATTGCGTAAACGTCAATTAGAAAAACAATTATGACAATGGAAAATAGAAATCTTCGGAAAGAGCGTGTCGGAGTAGTCGTTAGTAACAAAATGGAAAAAACCATTGTCGTTGCGGAGAAGAGTAAAGAGAAACACCCGATCTATGGGAAGTTCGTGAATCGAACAACCAAATTCTATGTGCATGACGAAAAAAATGATTGCAACATTGGGGATACCGTCCAAATAATGGAGACACGTCCGCTGTCCAAAAAGAAAGGATGGAGATTAGTTAAAATTTTAGAAAGAGCTAAATAGCCATGATACAGCAAGAATCTCGTTGTACAGTCGCCGATAATAGCGGTGCAAAAGAAGCTTTGGTGATCCGTGTTTTAGGGGGTACACGTAAGCGGTATGCCACTGTGGGTGACAAAATTGTCGTAACTGTGAAAAATGCACTACCTGGAAGTGAAATGAAAAAGGGAACAGTCTCAAAGGCCGTCGTAGTTCGGACTTCGAAGGAAGTGCGCAGAACAGATGGTTCATATATCCGTTTCGATGATAACGCTGTCGTATTACTTAATGCAGCTGGTGAAATGCGCGGAACACGTATATTTGGTCCGGTTGCACGTGAGCTTCGTGACAACTTTATGAAAATCGTTTCATTGGCTCCTGAAGTACTTTAATATTTTCAGACTATGCAAAAAAAGTTACATATTAAAAAGGGAGACACTGTAGTGGTGATTTCCGGCAACTCCAAAGGACAGGAAGGTAAGGTTCTTGATGTTGTACGAGAGAAAGAACGTGCAATTGTAGAGGGGGTAAATATGGTGTCGAAACACACCAAACCAAATGCTAAAAGTCCTCAGGGTGGTATTATCAAACAGGAAGCAACAATTCATGTTTCCAATTTGATGTTGAAAGATCCTAAAACTGGGAAACCAACACGCATTGGTAGGCGCCTTGATAAGAATGGAAAATTAGTACGTTATTCAAAAAAATCAGGGGAGGAGATTAAATAATGGCATATGTACCTACTTTAAAACAGAAATTTACCGAAGAAATAATTCCTGTGATGCGTAAGGAGTTCGGTTACAAATCGGTAATGCAAGTACCTCAACTTGAAAAAATTATTATCAACCAAGGTGTTGGCTCTGCAATTGCAGATAAAAAAATCATGGAAGTAGCTGTTGAAGAACTTACAACAATTACCGGGCAAAAGGCTGTAACGACAATATCAAAAAAAGATATTGCAAATTTTAAGCTTCGAAAAAAAATGCCAATTGGAGTAAGAGTAACATTGCGCAGCGAAAAGATGTACGAATTCCTTGAACGACTTGTTAATGTAGCTTTACCTCGAATTCGCGATTTCAAAGGAATTGGTGACAAATTTGATGGACGTGGTAATTATACACTTGGAGTTACTGAACAGATTATTTTTCCTGAAATCGTATTAGATAAAGTAACTAAAATGAATGGTTACAATATCACTTTTGTAACAACTGCAAAAACCGATGAAGAGGGATATGCATTACTTAAGAATTTTGGGTTACCTTTCAAAAATGCTAAAAAGAATTAATTGATATGGCTAAAGAATCATTAAAGGCTCGTGAAGTAAAACGTGCAGCTCTAGTTGAAAGGTATGCTGAGAAAAGAACCCGGCTAAAAGCTGAAGGTGATTATATCGGATTGAGTCAGTTACCCCGTAACTCATCTGCAACCCGCATGCATAATCGCTGCAAACTGACCGGTCGTCCAAAAGGATATATGCGCCAGTTTGGCGTTTCACGTATTCAATTCAGAGAAATGGCTTCTGCCGGTTTAATCCCTGGAATTAAAAAAGCAAGTTGGTAATCGATTAAAATTATAGTAAAAATGACTGATCCTATTGCAGATTATTTAACCCGACTCCGGAATGCCATTAAGGCAAAGCATAAGGTCGTGGAAATACCTGCGTCGAACATCAAAAAAGAGATTACCAAAATCCTGAAAGGGAAAGGGTATATCCTTAATTATAAATTCGACGATGAGGTTAATTATCAGGGTAGTATTAAGATTGCCCTAAAATATCATCCGTCAGATGGTACACCAGCGATTAAATCGTTGAAAAGAGCATCGAAACCCGGTCTTCGCAAGTATTGTGATACCGACCATGTGCCACGGGTACTGAACGGTCTTGGAATGGCTATCATCTCAACTTCTAAAGGTATAATTACTGATAAGGAAGCTAAGGAATTGAATGTAGGTGGTGAGGTATTATGTTATGTTTATTAATTAGGAGGAAGAACAATGTCAAGGATAGGAAAACTGCCCATTGAAGTCCCAGCTGGAGTGGCAATAAACATTAGCAAAGAAAATCTCGTTACTGTAAAAGGACCTCTTGGCACTCTTAGTCAGAAAGTGGATTCTGAGATAGAAGTAAAAGTTGAAAAGAGCGTACTCACAGTGATTCGCCCCACGGAACAAAAAAGACATCGTGCGATGCATGGTTTATACCGTTCACTTCTTAATAACATGGTTTTAGGTGTATCTAAAGGGTATGAAATGAAGCTCGAATTGGTTGGTATCGGGTATCGTGCGGAAGCACAAAATCAGATTCTTGACCTTGTTTTGGGATATTCTCACCATACTTATCTACAAATTCCATCTGAAGTGAAAGTAGAAGCAGTTACAGATAAGCGTGCTAATCCCATTATCACTCTTAAGAGTGCTGATAAACAATTGATCGGTCATGTAGCTGCAAAAATCAGATCATTTCGTATGCCGGAGCCTTATAAAGGTAAAGGGATTAAATTTGTTGGCGAAAAGCTTCGTCGTAAAGCTGGTAAATCGGCATCTAAAAAATAATTGATTTTATATTATGGCTCTCACAAAATTAGAAAGAAGAGAAAGAATCCGCAAACGAATAAGAAAGGTAGTTTCCGGATCTCAAGAGGTTCCCCGATTGAGCGTTTATCGCAGCAACACTCAGATCTATGTTCAGTTTGTTGATGATGTAGCGGGAAAAACCCTATTATCAGTTTCTTCGAAGATTAAAGATATTGCTTCAATGAGTGGAAATAAGACTGAGAAAGCTGCCTTAGTTGGTAAGTTAGCTGCTGAAAAGGCGCTTGCTGCAGGCATCAGCGAAGTTAAGTTCGACCGTGGCGGTTATTTATATCATGGACGTGTTAAGGCAGTTGCTGAAGCAGCGCGTGAAGGAGGTTTAAAATTCTAAGCAATTATGGCGAAAAATATTAAAAAAGTAAAAACCAGCGATCTTGAACTTAAAGACAGGTTAGTTGCGATTAATCGAGTCACAAAAGTCACCAAAGGGGGGAGAACATTTAGTTTCTCGGCAATTGTAGTTGTTGGTAACGAAGATGGGATTGTAGGCTGGGGTCTTGGTAAAGCCAGTGAAGTGACCTCAGCTATCGCCAAAGGGGTCGATGCTGCAAAGAAAAACCTTGTTAAAGTACCCATCATAAATGGGACCATTCCTCATACTCAGGAGGCAAAATTTGGTGGTGCCAATATTCTGCTAAAACCAGCGTCATCCGGTACCGGCGTTAAAGCAGGGGGCGCTATGCGAGCTGTTCTTGAAAGTGTCGGTGTTCATGATATCCTTGCAAAATCAAAAGGTTCTTCAAATCCTCATAATTTAGTGAAGGCTACATTTGCTGCATTACTCGAATTGCGTGATGCTTATACCGTGGCTGAACATCGTGGAGTTTCACTGGATAAAGTGTTTAACGGATAATAAAAGTAAATATGACAAAGATTCGTATTGTACAGTTTAAGAGTTCAATTAGTGCATCAAAGGCTCAGAAGAGAATTTTAAAAGCCCTTGGTATCGGCAAATTGAACCGTCCGATTGAGCATCAAGCGGTCCCGGAAGTTCTAGGAATGGTTAACAAGTTGCGGCATCTTGTTAGGATTGAAGAAGTTAACGAATAATATTCTTTTAATTATGGAATTGAATAATTTAAAACCGGCGGAAGGATCCACCAAAAAGGAAAAAAGAATCGGTCGTGGACAAGGATCCGGACATGGTGGTACATCGACCCGCGGACATAAAGGAGCAAAATCACGTTCAGGATATAAATCCAAACGTAGTTTTCAGGGTGGACAAATGCCGTTACAACGTCTTGTACCTAAGTTCGGGTTTAAGAATGTAAATAGGGTTGAATATAAAGCTATAAACCTTAGTTTGTTGCAGCAAATTGCAGAAGAGAGTAACCTTATGAGTATAGATTTTCAATCTCTCATGGATGCCGGTTTTATCGGAAAGAATGACAAAGTAAAAATTCTTGGAAATGGGGAATTAAAGGTAAAACTCGACATAAAGGCACATGCTTTCTCTAAGAGTGCAAAAGAGAAGATTGAAAAACTTGAAGGAACTACTGAAATAATATAGACCTGATGAAAAAGCTAATCGAGACTCTCAAGAACATTTATAAAATCGAGGATCTTAGATCACGTCTAAGTGTTACACTTTTATTGTTGATGGTTTATCGTTTCGGTTCGTTTATTATTCTTCCCGGAATAGATCCAAATCCTGCTAATTTCGAAGCTCTTAGGTCTCAAACTTCTGAAGGTATACTTGGATTATTAAACATGTTCTCAGGCGGAGCATTTTCTAACGCGTCTATTTTCGCCTTAGGGATTATGCCTTATATCAGTGCTTCAATTGTCATTCAGCTATTAGGATTTGCAGTCCCCTATATTCAGAGGTTGCAAAAAGAGGGAGAATCAGGACGTCGGAAGATTAATCAGATGACCCGTTACCTGACTGTTATTATATTAATTTTCCAGGGATGGGCGTATCTTGCCAATCTAAGGGGACAGCTTCCTCCTCAGGCCTTCGTTATGAGCGCTTTCGCCTTTAATTTGAGTGCAACTGTTGTAATGGCTGCCGGATCAATGTTTATCATGTGGTTGGGTGAAAGGATCACAGATAAAGGCATTGGGAACGGTATTTCAATGATTATTATGATTGGGATCATCGCAAGACTTCCACATGCTGTCGTTCAGGAATTTGCAAGCAGATTGGCAGAACAGGGAAAGGGATTCATTATGATGATCATTGAATTAGTGATTTTCTTATTTGTTATTGCAGGTACCATACTTTTGGTTCAAGGAACGAGAAAAGTACCTGTACAATATGCAAAACGAATAGTAGGAAACCGGCAGTACGGGGGTGTTCGTCAATATATTCCTTTAAAAGTTAATGCGGCAGGAGTAATGCCAATCATCTTTGCACAGGCTATTATGTTTGTTCCAATTAGTCTTGCTGGATTATTTTCTTCTGCTACACTAAGCAAAGTATTTTCTGCGTTCTCTGACTATACCGGTTACACATACAATATTGTTATGTTTCTGATGGTTATTATATTTACATATTTTTACACGGCGATTACCATCAATCCAAATCAGATGTCTGATGATATGAAGAAAAATGGAGGATTCATTCCAGGCATCAAACCGGGGAAAAGAACTTCAGAATATCTAGATACTATAATGTCACGTATTACATTACCCGGATCAATTTTCTTAGGGATGATTACAATTCTACCTGCATTTGCTATGGGATTGGGAGTAAACTCACAATTTGCCCACTTTTTCGGTGGAACATCTCTTCTAATTTTGGTAGGAGTAATTTTGGATACATTACAGCAAATTGAGAGTCATCTTTTAATGCGGCATTATGACGGGTTATTAAAATCGGGTCGTATTAAAGGACGTACAGGAGCATAAGTTTAGAGCAGTTATAAAATCCTATGTCAAAACAAGCTTTTATAGAACAGGACGGAACAATTATCGAGGCATTATCTAATGCGATGTTTAGGGTTGAATTGCAAAATGGTCATGTCATTACAGCCCATATTTCCGGTAAGATGCGTATGCATTATATTAAGATTTTACCCGGAGATAAAGTAAAGGTTGAAATGTCTCCGTATGATTTGACAAAAGGAAGAATATCTTTTAGATACAAAAATTAAAACGTAGGAAAATGAAAGTAAGGGCATCTATCAAGAAACGTAGTGCAGATTGCAAAATTGTCAGCCGCAAAGGAAGACTATATGTAATCAACAAAAAAAACCCGAAATTCAAACAACGTCAGGGATAATATGTTAATTTTGTAATGAATTATTAATTAGTTTAAGAATATGGCTCGTATAGTTGGTGTAGATATACCAAATAATAAAAGAGGCGAAATCGCCTTGACTTATATTTATGGAATCGGGCGAAGCCGTTCGCAAATGATTCTTGAGAAAGCCGGCGTAGATAGAAATGTCAAAGTTAGTGAATGGAACGATGATCAATTTAGTGCGATTCGCAAAGTAATTACTGATAATTACAAGGTGGAAGGTGAATTGCGGTCAGAATATCAGCTAAACATTAAACGTTTGATGGATATTGGTTGTTATCGGGGTATTCGACACCGTCTTGGTATGCCGGTTCGTGGACAAAGCACTAAAAATAATGCCAGAACCCGTAAAGGAAGAAAGAAAACAGTAGCAAATAAGAAAAAAGCCACTAAATAATTAGAAACAGAAATGGCAAAAAAGACTGGAGTATCCAAGAAAAGAGTTGTTAATATAGAACCTGTTGGTCAGGCACATGTTTCATCTTCTTTTAATAATATCATTATTTCAATGACCAACAACAATGGAGAGGTAATTTCCTGGTCATCGGCTGGTAAAAAGGGATTCAGAGGATCCAAAAAAAATACACCGTATGCGGCTCAAACGGCTTCAGAGGAATGTGCAAAGACAGCTTTTGACCTTGGATTGCGTAAAGTTAAGGTTTACGTTAAGGGACCTGGGAATGGTCGCGAATCAGCTATCAGGGCGATTGCAAACGTTGGTATTCAGGTTACTGAAATTGTCGACGTTACTCCGCTTCCTCATAATGGCTGCCGTCCACCCAAACGTCGTCGTGTATAGTTAATTTATTATTAAAAGCAAGAAATAAAATGGCAAGATACATAGGTCCTAAATCCAAGATTGCAAGAAAATTTGGTGAACCGATTTTTGGTCCGGATAAAGCGTTTGAGCATAAAAATTATCCTCCCGGAATGCATGGCAATAGTAAACGTCGTAAGAAAGTTTCAGAATATGGCGTACAATTAAAAGAGAAGCAAAAGGCCAAATATATGTACGGTGTTCTTGAGCGTCAATTTCGGAATACTTTCGATAGGGCTCATTCACATAAAGGAATTACGGGTACTGTTCTTTTACAACTACTTGAAAGCCGCTTGGATAATGTAGTTTTTCGTTTGGGTATTGCTCCAAGCCGTGCGGCAGCACGACAGCTTGTATCACATAAGCATATTGTTGTAAATGGAGAGGTTGTTAATATACCCTCGTACACACTTCGCCCTGGTGACATTGTTGGTGTTCGTGAAAAAGCAAAATCGCTCGTTGCGATTACTGATGCTATCGCTGTAAACCGCCACAATAAATTTTCATGGCTTGAATGGGATGGTGATGCCAAGACTGGCAAATTTTTAAATGTTCCCGAACGGGAAGAAATTCCTGAGAATATCAAGGAACAATTAATAGTCGAGTTGTATTCGAAATCATAATAATTTTAGGTTTATGGCAATTTTAGCTTTCCAAAAGCCGGATAAGGTGATAATGATTGAATCAGACGATAAGGTCGGAAAATTTGAGTTCCGCCCTCTCGAACCTGGTTATGGGATTACAATAGGTAATGCTTTACGCAGGATATTGTTATCATCTTTGGAAGGGTACGCAATTACAACGATTAAAATAGAAGGGGTCGAACACGAATTCTCGACAATCCCTGGTGTCATTGAGGATGTAACTGATATGATTCTCAACCTTAAGCAAATACGCTTTAAGAAGGTTGTTGATGATTTTGACAGCGAGAAGGTATCTGTTACTCTTTTTGGTCAGGATAAATTCAGAGCTGGGGATATTAATAACTTCATTACCGGATTTCGGGTTTTGAACCCAGAATTGGTAATTTGTAATATGGAGACTGAAGTGAAACTTCAGATCGAACTTTCAATCGAAAAGGGACGCGGATATGTACCCGGAGTTGAGAACAAGCCATCTGAAGAAGAATTTGGTCTTATTCCGATTGACTCAATTTTTACTCCAATAAAGAATGTTAAGTACTCTATAGAAAACTATCGAGTCGAACAAAAGACGGACTACGAAAAGTTGGTTATAGAAATTACTACTGACGGATCAATCTATCCTAAAGATGCATTAAAGGAAGCAGCCAAGATTTTGATCTACCATTTCATGCTATTCTCTGATGAAAAAATCACACTTGATTCCGACGAGAAATTTGCTAATGAAGAATTTGACGAAGAAATACTTCATATGCGTCAACTTCTTAAAAACAGGCTTGTCGATCTTGATTTATCAGTGAGAGCACTCAATTGTCTTAAAGCAGCCGATGTCGATACATTGGGTGAATTGGTGGCATATAATAGAAACGATTTATTAAAGTTCCGTAATTTTGGAAAGAAATCATTGACTGAACTCGATGATTTATTAGCCAACCTTGGGGTAAGTTTCGGAATGGATATCACTAAATACAAATTAGACAAGGATTAATACAAATGAGACATAAAAAAAGTTTCAACCATTTAGGAAGAACCAGTTCCCATAGGAGTGCCATGCTATCTAATATGGCGAATTCTCTTTTATTGCATAAAAGGATTACTACAACTCTTGCTAAAGCAAAAGCATTGCGATCTGTGGTTGAACCAATTATTACAAGGGCAAAAAGCGATACGACTCAGAATCGTCGGGAAGTATTCAGTTTGTTGCAGAGTAAGGAGGTCGTTAGTGAATTGTTTAGAGACATTTCTGTAAAAATTGGTACCCGTCCGGGTGGTTATACAAGGATACTAAAAACCGGCAGCAGATTAGGTGATAACGCAGAAATGTGTATGATCGAACTGGTTGATTACAATGAGAATATGTTATCTTCCGGTAAAGTCGAAACCGGAAAGAAACGTCGTACACGCAAAGTCAAAAAGACTCCTTCAACTGCTAAAACTTCCGCAGCAAAAGAAATGCCTGCTGAATCAAAAGTAATTGAAAGCCCTGAGGGGGAATCGGGTATTGGCGAATAAGCGAAATATTTTACAATCACATCTATTATAATAAGGGTAACTCAAAGTTATCCTTATTTTTTTTATCCTTTTTTATGTAATTCACCAACATTTTCAGGTTGTTTTTGTTTTAATTATTATTTACTACAGAATTGAAATATGGAAATATATAGATAATTATTATATTTGACACAAATTAATTGACATCGACATGGATTACATTAAAAGGAAATTACTTGATAAAGGTGAAAAAGAGAGGGTAGTGGTAAAACGTCTCATAAGCGAATATGGAAATGTACCCATCGAATCCGTTACAATGGATCAGATTTTAACAGGAATGAAGGGTATGACCAGTTTGCTTACTGTAACTTCAAAACTTGATGCTGAAAGTGGCATCAGGTACAGAGGATATTCAATAGCAGAATTAAGAGATTTGCTTCCCAAGATTGACCCTGCTGGTGAACCTCTACCTGAGGGACTTTTTTATTTAATGTTGTTAGGTGAAATACCAACACTTGATGATGCCATGTATCTCAGTAAGGAATGGTTAAATCGTAGTCATGTACCTTATCACGTCATAAAGGTAATCGAGTCGATGCCAATTACCAGTAAGCCAATGACGCAATTCAGTACCGGGATCATCTCAATGGCTACAGATTCCATTTTTCAAAAAGCGCACAGAGCGGGATTAAATAAAAATGATTACTGGGATACAACCTATGAGGATGTAATGAATCTGATTGCCCGTCTCCCGGTCATTGCAGCCTATATTTACCGTCGCAGTTTTAAGGATGGCAGTTTTATAGAACCAGACCGTAATCTTGACTGGGCTGCCAATTTTGCCCATATGATGGGATATGATAGTGAAGAAATTTACCGTTTATTCAGAATGTATTTATGTATACATGCAGATCACGAAGGTGGAAATGTTTCTGCCCACGCAACACATCTAGTTGGATCTGCCCTAAGTAACCCTTATTATTCATATGCGGCAGGTATGCTTGGACTAGCCGGGCCTTTACATGGTTATGCCAATCAGGAAGTGATGTACTGGATCTACGAGATGTTGAAGGAAATTGGTGATGGCAGTGATGAAAAAGTTATACGGGAGAAGATAGAAGCCTATGTTCGTAAGACAATTTCAGAAGGTAAAGTAATCCCGGGTTATGGTCATGCAGTGCTTAGGGTGACTGATCCGCGCTTTACAGCTCAACAGCAATTTGCAGAAAAATATATTCAGGGTGACCACCTGATTAATATTGTGAACATGCTTTATGAAATTGTTCCACCAATCTTAAAATCGCTTGGGAAGGTTAAAAACCCCTGGCCGAATGTTGATGCATTTTCTGGAGCGCTCCTGGCACATTATGGGATATCGGAATATTTTTTCTATACTGTTATGTTTGGAGTTAGCCGCGCACTCGGAGTATTGGCTCAACTTGTCTGGGACCGTATGTATAATTTGCCTCTTGAACGCCCATCTTCAGAAACTTTGGAGTGGTTCAAAGAAAAGGCTGGAATTTAAGTATGAGGTGTTTAGGCTATAGGTGTTTAAACTATAGGTAAAACCTTGATTATTAAGCCTTAAGCCTATATGCCTTCAGTCTAAAAATATTTTGTAAATTATTATAATAAAATGATTTAGGGGACCTAAAAATCCCCTATTTTTATTCAAAAAAGTATTCTTATGGCATTCGAGGGATTAAGAGAATTCATCAGGCTTTTGGAAATAAAAAACGAATTAATTCGAATTAACTGTCCCGTTAATCCGGAACTTGAAATTACCGAGATTGTTGATCGCATTTCGAAAAGTCGTGATGGTGGCAAGGCACTCCTCTTTGAGAATAATGGAACCAAATTCCCGGTACTTATTAATGCATTTGGTTCAGAAAAGCGGATAGCCCTTGCCCTTGAATGTAACAGTTTGGATCAGATCGGCCATGAGATTGAATCCTTATTTAAAAATCTGTCTCAGCCCAAACCTGGATTGTGGGATAAACTCAAATTTTTGCCTCTGATGTCTCAGATGGCTTCCTGGATGCCAAAAGTTATCTCAGGTAAAGGGAAGTGTCAGGAAGTAACAATGGCTGAACCTGATTTAACTAAATTACCTGTTCTGAAATGCTGGCCTGCTGATGGCGGAGCTTTTATAACCCTGCCCTGTGTGATAACGCGCGATCCGGAAACTGGAAACCGTAATGTCGGCATGTACCGGATGCAGGTTTTTGGTTCCAACCTCACCGGGATGCATTGGCATAAGCATAAGACAGGAGCACGTCATTTCTCAGAGTATAAAAAAAAGGGAGTCAGGATGCCGGTATCCGTTGTTCTCGGTGGCGATCCTGCGTATACTTATGCAGCTACAGCCCCTCTTCCTGATAATATTGACGAATACATGCTCGCCGGATTTCTCCGTAAGAAAAGAGTGGAATTGGTGAAATGCATGACCAATGATCTGGAAGTTCCGGCTGACGCTGATTTTATAATTGAAGGTTACATTGATCCGGATGAAGAGTTACTATGGGAAGGCCCGTTTGGTGATCATACAGGATTTTATTCACTGGCTGATTGGTATCCGAAATTCCATGTTTCATGCATTACGCATAGAAAGGATGCTGTATATCCAGCTACAATTGTAGGAATTCCGCCAATGGAGGACGCCTATATCGGTAAAGCGACGGAGCGAATATTCCTGTCACCGATGAAATTAACATTGATTCCCGAGTTGCTCGACATGGATCTGCCGCCTGCCGGAGTTGCACACAATCTCACTGTAGTAAAAATAAATAAGACTTATGCTGGACAGACTCAGAAGGTAATGAATGCGATGTGGGGCGCCGGGCAGATGATGTTCAATAAAATATTGATTGTTACGGATAATCTGACCGATATTCACAATTATGATGATTTGGTACGCCATTTAGCCATTACTGTAAATCCTGGACAGGATATTATCTTTTCCCAGGGTCCGATGGATGTACTCGATCATTCTTCCGCAAGGTTTGCATACGGCTCTAAAATGGGCATTGATGCAACCGTTAAGATCGATGAAGAGATCACCGGTGAAGTTCAAAAGACATTTGATTTAATTACAGCAGATGATTCATTAAAGAGGAGAGTTAATTCAATCCCGGGTATTGAAAGTGTAAACTGGGGTCCTTTAAACAAAGGTATTCCGATTCTGATTCTGGGTGTCAGGAAGAATAAAAAGGATTATCTGACTGAAATAGTAGACAGTTTGCTGAACCATGAGGAAATGTACCCCGTGAAATTCTTCATCTTTGTTGATGCCGAGTTGGATATTGATGCTCTTGAGGTTGTCAGCTGGTATGTTTCAGGAAATATTGATCCCCGTCGTGATTGCCGGATTATCAAACCACATGATGATGAGGTGTCGCATTTTGTCATTGACGGTACCCGGAAATTAGCCGGAATCGACGGATTCAAAAGAGATTGGCCTAACCCGGTGGTATCTTCCATGGAAACGATTAGACGAATTGATGATTTATGGTCATCTTTAGGACTCGGTGATTTTATTCCATCACCTTCATTAAAATACATTCCCCTGCAGAGAGGGCAGGGTGCAATAAGTATTGATAAGTAATAATTTGCTACGATTGCTACGTTTTCCCTTTTACTATTTTGTGAATTGCCTTATTGTAATGTGCGGATAACACTTTAAAAATTTTGCAGAATATTGAAGATGGCTACACATTTCTAACAGAGGTGGAGTGCAATTGTATAACGGGTTATTCGTTTAAATATCATTTAATTCAAATCAAACATAATTAGTCATGTTTTATATTGAAATGATCCTTATCTTTATAACGATTTAGCAAAACCGGAATTTTCAATCTGATATCATAAAGTAAACAGAGCTTCAAATGTATTTGAACTCGATAAAAACCCAAATCACATGAAAAGTATCAAAGGATCAAAAACTGAACAGAATTTATTGAAAGCATTTGCCGGTGAATCGCAGGCAAGAATGCGCTATGATTACTATGCAAAACAGGCAAAAAAAGATGGTCTCGAACAGATATCGGCATTTTTTGAAGAGACCTCTATGAACGAACGCTCACATGCAAAACGCTTCTTTAGTTTCCTCGAAGGAGGAGCATTGGAGATTACGGCCACTTACCCCGCCGGAATGGTTGGCAGTACTTTGGAAAACCTTAAAGCTGCAGCCGAAGGAGAAACCGAAGAATGGGATGAAATCTATCCTGAATTTGCCAGGATTGCCGAAGAAGAGGGATATAAAGAAGTTGCAGTTGCTTTTAAACTAATCGCAAAGGTGGAAAAAGCTCATGCAGAGAGGTATGAGACGCTTCACAATAATCTTGAACAGGGTAAGGTGTTTGAAAAAGATGGAAAGGTAATCTGGAAATGCCGTAATTGCGGTTATCTTCACGAAGGAGTAAAAGCTCCGCTGAATTGTCCTGCTTGTTTACACCCGCAGGCTTATTTTGAGATAAAGGAATCCAATTTTTAATTTAAACAAAATGATTATATAAATAAAAAGCTGCCCTTTTAAAGCAGCTTTTTTAACTTTAAACAACTACTTTATACTGGTTTTGGATAGTTTTCAAGAGGTTTTAAATTTCTTGCAATTTCTTCATCAGGAAGTTCATAATCCGAGAGCTGGCCGTTAAGGAATTTGTCATAGCCCACGAGATCCATCAATCCATGGCCTGAGAAGTTGAAAACGATGGTCTTCTCTTTCCCTTCTTCTTTGGCTTTCAAAGCTTCACGAATAGTAGCTGCAATTGCATGAGTGGTTTCAGGAGCAGGAATTATTCCTTCAGTCTTAGAGAATAGTATACCAGCTTCGAAACATTCAGATTGATGAATGGCTACCGGGGTAACATAACCCTCTCTTACAGCTGCGCTTACCAATGGAGACATACCATGATAGCGTAATCCACCGGCATGAATTGGTGCAGGCACAAATCTATGGCCAAGGCTGTACATCGGGAGAAGCGGCGTCATTTGTGCAATGTCGCCGTTATCATACATGAATGTTCCTTTCGTAAGGGTAGGGCAGGAGAATGGTTCAGCAGCAATAACTTCAATTTCAGCCCCATTAATTTTATCAAGGATAAACGGAAATGATATTCCGGCAAAATTACTTCCTCCTCCGGCACAGCCTATCACGATATCAGGGTTCTTAATCCCGACTTTTGCGAGCTGTTTCTGCACTTCCAAACCAATGATGGTTTGGTGAAGCATCACGTGATTTAACACAGAGCCTAAAGCATACCTCGTTTCCCCTGTCGGATCGGTAACAGCGGCCTCTACAGCTTCTGAAATGGCAATGCCGAGACTTCCCGGTGTATTGGGATCGGATGCTAGAATTGCACGTCCTGCGGCTGTTTGAGTGCTTGGACTTGAGATACAAGTTCCACCCCAGGTATTCATGAGCATTTGACGGAATGGCTTTTGTTCAAAGCTAACACGAACCATAAAAACTTTACATTCAATGCCTCCAAGAAGAGAACAAGCAAAGGAAAGCGCGCTTCCCCATTGGCCTGCACCAGTTTCTGTTGTCAATCGCTTGATCCCAAATTGTTTGTTATACCATGCCTGTGGAATTGCGGTATTTGGTTTATGACTTCCTGCAGGTGATACACTTTCGTTCTTATAAAAAATCTTGGCAGGTGTACCTAAGGCTTTTTCCAATGCATACGCCCTTACCAAAGGACTTGGTCTCCATATCTTCAAAAGATTCTGGACTTCTTCAGGAATATCTATCCATCGCTGTGTACTTACTTCCTGTTCGATCAGATTCATTGGAAATACCGGGGTGAGCATATCTGCGGTAACTGGTTTGCCATCGGGGCCAAGCGGTGGCTGCATTTTTATATCCGCTGCAAGATTATACCATTGTTTTGGCATTTCCGATTCGTCGAGAATAATTTTCTTCTGCATCATTTGGTTGTGTTTGTTTTTAGTTGAACGTATCGTATTAAATTAGAAAAGGATATGCTGTGTAAACAGTCATACCCTTTTTGATATCTTTAAATTTAATTACAGGAATGGTGTTTACGCGTCTTTGATCAAGCCGCGCCACCGCCAACAATTACCCTCACAATTAAATTCAGTACTCATATTTCATTATTTCTTTGGCAAAAATAACAATTACAATCATTCTGCAAACAAATTCAAAAAATATTTACTGTAATTGTGAATTTTAAAGTGCTTCGGCATTTCCAGTTCTCAGACTGAAACTTTGAAACTCTGAAACTTTGAAACATTTGCTCAAACCAGTGATTTTGTTAGTTGTTGCTCAGATGAATGACGATGGAATGAGTTACCGGCATTGTTTTTTTATAAACCGCAGAAACGCCGCAATACCTTTCGTGCGAAAGAAGGATTGCCTTTGCGAGCTTTTCTTCCGGCAAATCCTTACCCCAAAATTCATATATGATATGCATATTGGTATAATGTATCGGCTGTTTTTCCGATTGCGTACCTTCCACTTTTACATCGAAATGATCCAATTCTACATTCATTTTGGTCAGAATCGAAACAACATCCATTCCTGTACATCCTGCAAGAGCCACAAGCATAAGCGTTTTTGGCCGGGGGCCAAGATTTCGCCCTCCCACCTTTTCACCTGCATCAAGTATCAGTTTATGTCCATCGACATTGGCTTCAAATGCCATCCCATCTTTCCAGGAGATACAGATTTCCTGTTTCATTACTTAGTCCTGTTAATTTGCCGGGATACTCAGTACATCCTCAATAGCGCTCTTCAATGAATTTTTTGGAAGCGCCCCCACTGACATTTGTGGTTGTCCTTCAAGCGGAATAAAAAGCATCGAAGGAATGCTTTGAATCCCAAAAATGGATGAGAGTTCCTGTTGCTCGTCTGTGTTTACTTTAAATATTGTTAGCTTATCGCCATATTCAGTCTGCAAATCTTCCAGGATTGGTGCAACCATCTTGCAGGGACCGCACCAATCAGCATAGAAATCGATGATAGCAGGTACTTTCCCTTCGAACTTCCATTCAGTATTGGTTTCATAATTAAAGACCTTTTCTTTAAAGGTTTCTTTGGTTAAATGTTCAAGTGCCATGATATTTAGTTTAAAAATTTATCATCTTAATAAAAGATGCCAATAGCAATAATTGTGGTACAAAAGTAATAATTAATCCTGAATAAAAAAAGTTTTCAATAAAAATAAATGCCAATAGCAAAAAATGCGCTTGTAAATAGTTGTCTTTATTGTAATTTTGCAGAAAAATCACCTCAATATGGAAATGGCTTCAGGAATTATGGGCATGGTATATGAAATGAAGAAGAAATGTGCCCATGTTGATCAGCGACTGATGGATGAATTGAATCTTTCACAGTCGGAGTTCCTTTTCTTTTCCTCGCTGGACAACTGTCAGATAATCAGCAGTAATGAACTTTCAAAAAACATGGGGCTCTCTGCTTCACGTGTAAGCCGTGTGGTCGATAAATTAGTTGTAAATGGTTTTCTCGACCGTAATACGGATTCTTCCGATAGAAGGGTTATCACTCTTTGCCTTACTTCTAAGGGGAAGGAAATCAAGGCAATGATCGACCGCGAGCGCCTAAAATGTGAAGAACAATTGCTTAATGTAATTCCAA
>Ga0364859_10451_pt1 | contig 20938 bp, 18 predicted proteins | sample ExccelAu500001D3_FD_206911 | JGI IMG/M metagenome (GOLD analysis project Ga0364859, IMG submission 206911) | Enriched cells from Trout Bog Lake Hypolimnion, Wisconsin, USA - BchlTB.Aug20.5000.01 .D3 | ecosystem: Environmental > Aquatic > Freshwater > Lake > Hypolimnion/Profundal zone | place: USA... | reverse complement strand
ACATTCGCGCCAGAATTGGGGCAAAGGATTCGAAGCACGAGAATACTGAAAGTCGCAATCTCGTAGAATTAAGAAGCCATCGTAACAAAGATGCTGCTCTTTTCTTCCGCTTTTTATCTGAATCAGGATTTTCAGGATAAAAAGATTTTCAGGAATTCTCCGAGTATCCTGTTTATCCTAAAATTCTGTAAATCCTGATTCTGATATCTTAGACCCCCTGCTGGCGCGAATCTTACCGAAGGGAGATTCGCGCCAGCATCGCACATTTTTATATGCGCACATTCACAGATCAGCCTTTTTATTATTTTTGCTTTAAAACCAATCAGAACCACCAAAATGAAATGGCTGAAGGACTATTTTGACCTGAGCCGGAGAGAACATGCCGGTTTTATTGCCTTGTTTGTTATACTATTTATCCTGTTTGGCCTTCAGTTTTTCATCATTTATTTTGTTCCGGAAACCAAAACGGATTTTTCTGAATTCCAAAAAATTGCAGATCAATTGCAATATGGCCCGGTTGATTCCGGTACTGCATATAAAAACCCTGTCTATTCCGGACCCAAAAAGACTTTAACGGTTCCTGTTGATATCAATACGGCAGATTCTCTAAAATTGATGACCATCAAAGGCATCGGACCTGCATTTGCCGGGCGCATTCTTGATTTCAGGCGCAAGCTGGGATGCTTTATCAGTATAGAACAACTGATGGATGTGCATGGCATCAGAGCTGAAAAATTCGCTTATTTAAAACCACAGGTTTGTTTGAGTCACGGGCATCCGAAACAATTGAATATCAACAAAGCCAAAGAAGCCGAAATAAAGGATTTTCCGTATTTCGATGAAGAATCTGCCGGCAAATTAATAAAATACCGAAAAATTCATGGTCGTTTTATAACAATCGAAAGCCTGAAAAAGATATTAAGCATGGACGATAAGACTTTTCAAAAGGTAAAGGTTTATATTAGTTTGTGATTGGTAATTTCAAACCAATCAAAAAAGTGTATTAGTCATTTCGACGGCAGGAAAAATCTGATTTATATTTATCTAATTGTTTATTAATTGAACAGCATTAGAAGTCATGACCAGGTTTCTCCTATTGTCGAAATGACAAGGAGGTATTGATCATTGACCATTGACCATTGACCATTGATCATTGATAATTGATCATTGATAATTGATCATTGATAATTGATCATTGTCAATTGGTCATTGGTAAATGTTCCGTATTTTTGCCTTCTTTATTTAAGACTGCCATGAATTTCGAATACACTGAAAATCAGAAAATGATCGCCCAGACCATCCGGGAGTTTGGGGAAAAAAATATCCGACCATATATAATGGAATGGGATGAGAGCCAGCATTTCCCGGTTGACCTCTTCAAAAAACTCGGGGAACTGGGTTTGATGGGCGTTCTGGTTCCGGAAGAATATGGTGGCGCAGGCCTTGGCTATCTGGAATATGTGACTGTAATCGACGAAATTGCAAAAATAGATCCATCCATTGGGTTATCTGTTGCGGCACACAATTCCCTCTGTACCGGCCATATCCTGGCTTTTGGAAATGAAGCCCAGAAGAAAAAATATCTTCCCAAACTGGCTACGGCTGAATGGATCGGTGCCTGGGGACTTACGGAACCCAATACCGGCAGCGATGCGATGAATATGCTTACAACCGCTGTGCGCGATGGCGATGACTGGATATTAAACGGGACAAAATGCTGGATCACGCATGGAAAAAGCAGCAATGTGGCTGTTGTAATTGCAAGAACAGGAGAAAGGCGTGACAGCCACGGAATGACAGCCTTTATTGTTGAAAAAACAACCCCCGGTTTCGAAGGTGGACGCAAAGAAAACAAACTGGGTATGCGGGCCTCAGAAACAACCGAATTGTTGTTCGAAAATTGCCGGGTACCTCATGAAAATGTGCTGGGCGAAGTAGGAGAGGGTTTTATTCAGAGTATGAAAGTTCTGGATGGAGGCCGCATTTCTATTGCTGCATTATCGCTTGGAATATTGCGTGGTGCCTATGAAGCCGCATTAAAATATGCCAGAGAACGCCAGCAGTTCGACCAGGCTATTGCCAATTTTCAGGGTATTGCTTTTAAGCTGGCCGATATGAAAACCGATCTGGAAGTGTCTGAACTTCTTACGCTGCAGGCCGCAGACCTTAAAAACCGTGGCAAAAAGGTATCCTTAAAGTCAGCGATGGCCAAGTATTATGCCTCTGAAGCGGCAGTGCGTGTATCTGTTGATGCGGTTCAGATCTTTGGCGGCTATGGCTATACCAAAGATTTTCCGGTTGAAAAATTCTACCGCGATTCCAAACTATGCACCATAGGGGAGGGGACCAGTGAAATTCAGAAACTGGTGATCAGCAGGGAGATTCTACATTAGGAGTCAGGAGTCAGGGGTCAGGAGTCAGAGGAAAGTGGGGGACCGCCTACATTCCATTTGCATCCATTAGATTTGCTGAAAACATTCCCGATTGAAGCGATCCTATAAATATTACCTGCGCTATTTTGTTTTCTTGTACAGTGGGATTCTCCTTTTGTATCTTCTTTTCCCCGCACATAACAACAGTGGCGATGCCTGGAGTTATGCGGCCGATGCAAAATATGGAAACGAACTTTTCAGCCCGCACCATCTTTTATATACAGCAACGCTTTATCTTTTAAAACTTTGTACAGGGTATCCAAACATTTTAGCTTTGGGAATAATGCTCAATGCGGTCTTTGGTTGCCTTTGCTGCATAGTCTTGCTGCGCATTTTAATAATGCTCTCAAATAACCTGTTGAAGTCTGTTTTGCTCATGTTGATTGCAGCCTTCAGCTTTGGTTTCTGGCGCTTCGCTACTGAAAATGAAAACTATATAATTCCCATTTTCTTCTCCCTCCTGGGAAGTTTGTTTTTTGTAAGTTCATATGCAAAAGGCCTGTATTCTTATAAAAATATCATCCTGAGCGGCATTTTTGCCACCATGGGCTGTCTGTACCACCAGATCCATATATTCTGGTTTTTGGGGTTGTTTTTTGGTTGGATCATGATTGATGGTGCCTTCCATCTGAAAAGAGGGATTGTATTTGCAGCCGGTTTTATTATCGCCCCCTTTGCTTATTTGCTGGTTATTTCAATGGATCTGGGTCAAAGCCTCTCTATGTATAATATAAGCCATTTTGTTTTGCATGACTACTACACAGGTGCTGCAGGCAACCATATAGGCTTAAATAACTGCCTCTTAGGGGGCATTAATTTGTTCAGGACCTTTTTCCAGGTTCATGGGCAGATCTGGGTAATGATTTCAAACAATAAATTATGGCTGATACCCGGTATATTGACATTAGGGTCTATTTTATATGCGGTCGTTTTCATTTTCAAAGAAAAAGATCTGTCAATCCCGAAAAAATCGGGATTACCAACGCAGAATGTCACTATGAAGGCTCACCTGCTGATCTTTATCCTGCAACTCTTATTTGCTATATATAATATAGGTAATGCAGAGTTTATGGTGATGCTGCCTGTTCTCGCAGTCATAATATTGGCAAAAGCAGATTGGATTCCTGTCAAATCACTGGCTTTTACTGCCGCATCCTTATTCATCTGGAATTTCTGTTTTGGCATTTATCCCAATCATCAACTGCATTTCAATGCCGATGATCAGGTTACACAGTTTATAATTCGCCATCCTGAAGATAAATTTATTGCCGCCGAACCGGCGATTATTTTAAATCAATACTATTACCAAAAGGACCATTGGCCTCTGAATGTATGGCCCGCACCGGAATATTATCAGTTGCATGCACCGGTTGATGAACTAATAGCAAAAATAGACAGTACTCTTTCCAATGGAGGAAATATTTATACTGACTGTACAGAACGACCTGAATTGATGAATCGGGCTTCGCTCCTTGGCGCAAATATGGATTTTTTTAAGGGTTATGATTTAAAAGATACTGTGGCTGTTTTTGAGACAGATGGAGGCCGGCATTGTATTTCGAAAATAAAGAAACAACATCTATAGGAACATTTGAACAAATAAGATAATCCGTCATTAACCAACAATTAACTTTACCTCAGAGCCTCCTCGGTACCTCCGCCCCAAACCACATTCCTTTGAGAGAGCCACTTCGGATTTGCATCTGAGTAAATCTCAGCGTCCTCTTCGAGAGACACTGAGGGAGAGAAATTTCCTGAATCTACCCCCAACCTTCCCAATTGAGGGAGCTGAATTTAAATTTGATCCATCCAAATCTCAAATTTCAAATTTCTTTCCTATCTTTGCAGGCTCAAACGAAAATTTTATAAAAACACGGATGATCAGAGTTACGATTAAAGAAAACGAACCTATTGACAAAGCACTGAAACGCTTTAAAAAGAAACTGGAAAAAGCGGGTGTTATTAAAGAATACAGAAACCGTCAGTTTTTTGTTAAGGATTCGGTTACAAAACGCACAGCGATAGGTAAAGCCATATATCGCCAGCATTTCATGGAAGACCAGGAATAAGACGAGCTCACTTGCTGTTCTTTGATCATTCTGCGCCGGTCTTTTTTTAGAGCTAAATATTTTGTTTTTCGCAGGTTTTTAAATAAATTTGCTTTGTATTAATGGCCGTTATTCTGTGGAAATGAATTACATTGACGCTTTTGCGGCATATTTGAAAAATGAAAGACGGTATTCACCTAATACCCTTTCTGCCTACCATTCCGATGTTATCCGGTTTTTTAGTTTTATTAAAAGTCAGTACCAGATTGAAGAATACGCAATGGTAACGGCCCCGATGGTAAAATCCTGGATATACCAGGGCATCGAAGAAAAACTCAGTCCACGATCGGTAAACCGGAAACTCACCGCCGTAAATACCTATTATAAATACCTTTTAAGATCATCTCTGATAGATAAAAACCCGTTAGCAACTATTTCCGGATTGAAAACGGCAAAGCGATTGTATGAATGGGTGGAAGAAAAAGATATGAATACCCTGCTCGATTTTAATGTCTTTGAAGACAGTTTTGCCGGAAAACGTAATAAACTAATTATAGAACTGTTGTACGGGACGGGGATGCGGCGCGCTGAACTTATCGGTTTAAAGACCAGGGATGTGGATATCAAATCAAAAACAATAAAAGTGCTGGGGAAAAGAAACAAGGAGCGGATTATCCCTGTTACATCTTCATTGATATACAGCATTGAAGAATATCTGGCCTTAAGAAAACTGGCTGGTCTCGATGCTCAGGATTACCTTGTTCTCACCGATTCGGGTGAACAGTTATATCCAATGTTTGTACAGCGCTGTGTAAAACAACATATTGGTGCCGTGAGCAATATATCCAAAACCAGCCCGCACGTATTAAGGCATACCTATGCCACCCATCTGCTTAATAACGGTGCCGATATCAACGCTATCAAAGAACTTCTGGGGCATGCAAGCCTTGCCGCGACCCAGGTTTATACCCATAACTCCATAGAACGACTAAAATCTATATACAAACAAGCGCATCCAAAAAGTTAAATATCAATAAGATGAATATCAGAATTGAGCACAATGGTCACGAAATGAATGACCAGTTTGAAGAACAGATACAGATCAAAGTAGGAAAACTCGAAAATCACTACAATGGCATTGTCGATGCCATCGTTTTTCTTCATAAAGAGCGGGAATCGAGAGAAGTTGAGATAAAATTAAACGTAAAAGATGAAACTCTTTTTGTGAAAGAGAGCAGTGATTCATTTCTTAATGCGTTGGAAGACAGCGTAAAGTCTATGCAGATCCGCCTTAAAAAGTATAAAGAACGGAGCCAGAAAAATAATTAAAGATTTTTTGGCACACAAATCATAAAAAAAGAATTAAATTTGCAGTCCTTTTTGAAGGGATAGTACGTTCTTTACATACTGAATTGATAAAATTATCACGCCGATGTAGCTCAGCTGGCCAGAGCTGCTGATTTGTAATCAGCGGGTCGGCGGTTCGAATCCGTCCATCGGCTCTCTTTTTTTTAACAAAAAAAGGGGAGATACCAGAGTGGCCAAATGGGACGGACTGTAAATCCGTTAGCGAAAGCTTACGAAGGTTCGAATCCTTCTCTCCCCACTCGGCTGTTGGAATTGTTGGGCATTTGGGAAAGTTTGTTTGAAAATAACTTCCGGCACTCAAAACATGCAGAAGAGCCAGTTTATTTTAAAAGAAATCAAAACAAACAAGCGGGAGTAGCTCAGTTGGTAGAGCATCAGCCTTCCAAGCTGAGGGTCGCGAGTCCGAGTCTCGTCTCCCGCTCCAAAAGGTAATAAATAAGATAAATAGTGAAATGCTTTCTGAAATATTCGCATTTATCTTCTAACCTCTTACCAGGAATGCCGACTTAGCTCAGCTGGTAGAGTACGTCCTTGGTAAGGACGGGGTCACGGGTTCAAGTCCCGTAGTTGGCTCTAAAAAATTGAATTTTATCTTTTCGTATATAGAGAATTGACTTACTGATTAAAGAGAAACAACTTAAACTAAAAATTAACATCATCTACTAATTATTAAATTGTCATGGCAAAAGAAAAATTTGAAAGAACCAAACCTCACGTAAACATTGGCACCATTGGCCACGTTGACCATGGTAAAACCACTCTTACTGCGGCTATTACAACCGTTTTGGCAAAAAGTGGCTGGGCATCAGTGAGGTCTTTCGATTCTATTGATAACGCTCCTGAGGAAAAAGAAAGAGGTATTACCATCAATACCGCTCACGTTGAATATGAAACAGCTAACCGTCACTATGCTCACGTTGACTGTCCGGGTCACGCTGACTATGTAAAAAACATGGTTACAGGTGCTGCTCAGATGGACGGTGCGATCTTAGTTGTAGCTGCAACGGACGGACCAATGCCGCAAACACGCGAACACATCCTTCTGGCACGCCAGGTAGGTGTTCCTCGTCTGGTTGTTTTCATGAACAAGGTTGATATGGTTGATGATGTGGAACTTCTTGACCTCGTGGAAATGGAAATAAGGGATCTTCTTACCTTCTATAGCTTCGATGGTGACAATACCCCTATCATTCGTGGTTCGGCACTGGGTGCTTTGAATGGCGAAGAAAAATGGGTAGAAACAGTAAACCAATTGATGGAAGCTGTAGATACTTATATTCCAATACCACCACGTGCTGTTGATCTGAAATTCGCAATGTCTGTTGAAGACGTGTTCTCAATCACAGGTCGTGGTACGGTGGCTACCGGTCGTATTGAAAGAGGTGTTATCAACACGGGTGATCCTGTAGAAATTGTTGGTTTCAACGAAGAACCATTAAAATCTACCGTTACAGGTGTTGAAATGTTCCGTAAAATACTTGACAGAGGTGAAGCCGGTGATAACGCAGGTCTTTTGCTTCGTGGTATTGAAAAGAACGATATCCGTCGTGGTATGGTTATCTGTGCCCCGGGTTCTATCAAGCCTCATACTGATTTCAAAGCTGAGATCTATGTATTGAAAAAAGAAGAAGGTGGACGTCACACGCCATTCTTTAATAAATATCGTCCACAGTTCTATTTCCGTACCACTGACGTAACAGGTGAAATTACCCTTGCTGAAGGTGTGGAAATGGTAATGCCTGGTGATAACGTAACGATAACCGTAAAATTGATTGCACCTGTGGCAATGGAGAAAAACCTGCGCTTTGCAATTCGTGAAGGCGGTCGTACCGTTGGCGCCGGTCAGGTAATTGAGATCATAAAGTAATTAAAATACTTATATAATCAAAACAGGGGTGTAGCTCAATTGGTAGAGCGACGGTCTCCAAAACCGTAGGCCGGGAGTTCGAGCCTCTCCACCCCTGCGGGTAATATTTAAGATATGTTCAAAAAAATATATAATGGTCTTCAGCTCACCGCCGATGAACTGATCAACAAAATGACCTGGCCAACATGGGACGAGTTGCAAAGCAGCGCTATAGTAACGCTTATTGCTTCTGCCCTTATTGCCTTGCTTATTTTTGGTATTGATTCGATACTTGAGCAGGTCTTCAAATTCTTATATTCAGTTACTGCCTAAGCAATAAAAGGAATACAAAGAAAATGCAGGACTTTAAATGGTACGTATTAAGAGTGATCTCAGGACAGGAGCGGAAAGTAAAGCAGTATATTGAGTCTGAACTGAAAAGAGAAAACCTGAGTGCATATGTAAACCAGATCCTGATCCCGATGGAAAAGGTAATACAGCTGCGCAAAGGGAAAAAAGTAACAAAAGAGCGGAATTATTTCCCCGGTTATATTATGCTTGAGGGAACCCTTGAAGGTGAGGTAACCCATGTTATCAAGGCAGTAACCGGCGTTGTTGGGTTTTTAGGATCGAAAGGCAATCCGGAACCATTGCGGGCATCTGAAATAAACAGAATGCTCGGGAAAGTAGATGCGTTGAACGAACTGGGTGATAATATGGAGGTTCCATACCTGATCGGGGAACCCGTAAAAGTAATAGATGGTCCTTTCAATGGCTTTAGCGGCATGATTGAAGAGATCAATGAAGAAAAGAAAAAATTAAAAGTTGTGGTTAAGATCTTCGGGCGCAGAACCCCGGTAGAACTAAACTACATGCAGGTTGAAAAAGAGTAGTTTGAAATTTGAAATTTGGAAAGACACGAATGAGCTTCCATCATTTAAGCCACTTTCCGGATTGTCAGATTTCAAATAGTAGTTGTGTGAGTTAATAAATTTGAGAAAAGGTGCGTAAGCTCCAAATTTCAAATTTCAAATTTCAAATTTTATGGCAAAAGAAATAACAGGTTTTATAAAATTGCAGGTAAAAGGTGGTGCTGCCAATCCTGCTCCGCCAATTGGTCCTGCTTTGGGCTCCAAGGGTGTTAACATCATGGAGTTTTGCAAGCAGTTCAATGCGCGGACGCAAGATCGTGCCGGTAAAGTACTTCCAATTATTATTACCGTATATAGTGATAAATCTTTTGAATTTATCATTAAAACGCCTCCGGTAGCTGTGCAACTCATTGATGCTTCTAAAATCAAAGGTGGTTCTGCACAGCCAAACCGTGTAAAAGTGGCATCTGTAAGCTGGGACCAGGTAAAGGCCATCGCAGAAGACAAAATGCCGGATCTAAATTGTTTCACAATAGAATCGGCCATGAAAATGGTGGCAGGTACCGCACGTAGTATGGGAATAACCGTTTCAGGAAGTGCACCCTGGGCAAACTAAAAGGAGGCTGATATGAGCAAATTAACTAAAAAACAAAAAACAGTTGCAGGCAAATTGGTGCCTGAAAAGAATTATTCACTGGTTGAAGCTTCCTCCCTGGTAAAAGAAATAACTTTTACCAAGTTTGATTCCTCAGTGGATATTGATATCAGATTGGGTGTTGACCCTCGTAAAGCAAACCAGATGGTTCGTGGAACGGTAGCGTTACCCCATGGTACCGGACGATCTTTAAAAGTTCTGGCACTTGTAAATCCCGATAAAGAAGCAGCAGCTTTAGAAGCTGGTGCAGATTTTGCCGGACTTGACGAGTACCTGCAGAAAATTGAGGGCGGTTGGGTTGATATTGATGTGATCATCACTACACCGGATGTAATGCCTAAACTGGGTAAGCTGGGACGTGTATTAGGCCCCCGTGGTTTGATGCCGAATCCTAAAGCCGGTACAGTTACAACAGATGTATCAAAAGCAGTGAAAGAAGTAAAAGCCGGTAAAATTGACTTTAAGGTAGATAAATTTGGCATTATTCATGCCTCTATTGGCCGCGTAAGTTTCAAACCGGAGCAAATAAAAGAAAATGCAGAAGAAATATTGCATACCGTAGCCAAATTGAAACCATCATCGGCTAAAGGTACCTATTTCAAAAGCATTACATTATCAAGTACGATGAGCAAAGGAATTCCGGTTGACTATAAAACCGTAACAGGAATATAAGCTATGAAAAAAGAACAAAAAACGGAAATAGTTGAAGCTTTAGGGAATACCATTGCTGCAAAAAAGAATTTCTATATTACAGATATTTCTACCCTTACTGTTGCACAAACCAATGATCTGAGAAGGCTTTGCTTTCAAAAGGGCATCAATATTCAAGTGGTAAAAAATACCTTGATTACCAAAGCGCTGGAGCAGGCTAATATAGAAACAGAATCATTTAAACCGGTTTTAAAAGGGCCATCTGCCATCATGTTTGCAGAAAGTTATACAGCCCCGGCGAAACTGATAAAGGAATTCAGGAGCAAACATACCAAACCGGTATTAAAAGCTGCTTTTATCGAAGCATCTTTATATGTAGGCGATCATATGATCGATACACTGATGTCCCTGAAGTCAAAAGAAGAACTTATCGCCGATGTTATCGCATTGTTGCAATCTCCAATGAAGAGCGTTATTGGCGGTCTTCAATCATCTGGCGGCAACAAAATTGCGGGCATCGTAAAAACATTGTCTGAAAAAGAATCGAAATAAAAATTATATCAAATATCCTTTAAATCTATATTAAAAATGGCTGACGTTAAAACAATTGCCGAAACACTTGTAAATCTTACCGTAAAGGAAGTGAACGAGTTGGCACAAATCCTTAAAGACGAATATGGTATAGAGCCTGCTGCTGCAGCTCCTGTAATGATGTCTGGTGGTGGTGGCGCTGCTGCTGCTGAGGCTGCACCTGCTGAAAAAACTGAATTCAATGTAATATTGAAAGCTGCAGGTGGTGCCAAACTCAATGTGGTAAAATTAGTTAAAGACCTTACCGGTCTTGGGCTTAAAGAAGCTAAAGAACTGGTAGATGGTGCACCAAAAGCTGTGAAAGAAGGCATTTCTAAAGAAGAGGCTGAAAGTATGAAAGCCAAATTGGAAGAAGCTGGAGCAGAGATTGAGTTGCAGTAACTGCATCGTATATTCTCCTTTTTGGAGACGGGAAGACCTGCCAATATTTGACAGGTCTATTCTTATTTATAGCTAATTAAAAACGTTTTTTAAAGTCAATACCCTTGATGAAGCAAAACATAGTTAACGGCAGAATAAATTTTGCCAAAATTAAAAATCCGCTTGATTATCCTGATTTTCTTGATGTTCAGTTAAAATCATTTCAGGATTTCTTTCAGCTGGAAACTTCTCAGGAAGGCCGGAAAAATGAAGGGTTATTTAAAGTTTTTGCCGAAAATTTCCCTATTTCGGATGCCAGGGGACTGTTTGTCCTCGAATTCCTGGATTATTTTGTTGACCCGCCAAAATACAATATTGATGAGTGTATAGAGCGCGGTCTGACATATAATGTGGCATTAAAAGCAAAACTTCGTTTGTATTGCACGGATGCAGAACACGAAGATTTTGCGCCTATGGTACAGGATGTATATCTGGGTACCATACCCTACATGACCCCGAGAGGAACCTTTGTAATTAACGGTGCCGAACGTATCATCGTTTCGCAGCTGCACCGCTCTCCGGGTGTATTCTTCAGTCAAACCTTCCATACCAACGGTACCCGGTTGTATTCAGCCAGGGTTATTCCTTTTAAAGGTTCTTGGATGGAGTTTGCAACTGATGTCAACAATGTAATGTATGCCTATATCGACCGCAGGAAAAAATTCCCGGTTACTACTTTGCTTCGGGCCATTGGTTTTGAATCTGATAAGGATATCCTCCAGATTTTTGACCTTGCTGAAGAAGTAAAAGTATCCAAAGCCAAGTTGAAACCACTTGTGGGTCGTAAACTGGCAGCCAGGGTACTGCGCAAATGGGTTGAAGATTTTGTAGATGAAGATACCGGAGAGGTGGTATCCATCGAAAGGAATGAAATCATCCTGGAGCGTGATACCGTATTACAGGAAGATCATATTGATATGATCATAAACGCTAATGTAAAAAGCATTTTCCTCCACAGGGAAGATATGGATATTAACGATTATGAGATTATCTATAATACACTTCAAAAAGATCCTTCCAACTCCGGAAAAGAAGCATTGGAGCATATTTACAGGCAGCTGCGTAATGCTGATCCACCGGATGAAGAAACAGCCCGTGGTATTATTGAGCGTTTGTTCTTTTCAGATAAACGCTATGACCTTGGCGAAGTTGGACGTTACAGGATCAACAAAAAACTGGGTCTGAGCGAGTCTTCTGAAACCAGGGTATTGACCACCAAAGATATTATTTCGATTATAAAATACCTTATCGAGCTCAGCAATTCCAAAGCTGATGTAGATGATATTGACCACTTAAGCAACAGACGTGTCAGGACGGTAGGAGAACAGTTGTATTCACAATTCGGTGTTGGTCTGGCCCGTATGGCCCGTACCATCCGTGAGCGTATGAACGTTCGTGATAACGAGGTGTTTACAGCCACTGATCTGATCAACAGCCGTACCCTTTCTTCTGTTATCAACTCATTCTTTGGAACCAATCAGCTGTCTCAGTTCATGGATCAGACAAATCCTTTGGCTGAAATAACCAATAAAAGAAGGATGAGTGCACTTGGGCCTGGTGGTTTATCCAGGGAAAGAGCCGGATTTGAGGTTCGTGACGTACACTATACCCATTACGGCCGCCTATGTACTATTGAAACACCTGAAGGACCGAATATCGGGTTGATTTCTTCTTTGTCTGTTTATGCCAAGATCAATGGTATGGGATTTATTGAAACCCCATACAGAACTGTTGAAAATGGTAAATTACTTATGGACAAGCCGGTAACTTATCTGAGTGCCGAAGAGGAAGATGATAAGATTATTGCCCAGGCAAATGCGGTCGTTGACGCGAAAGGCTTTTTGGTCGGCGATAAAATCAAAGCGCGTCAGGGTGGCGATTTTAATATTGTAGAGCCATCTGCTATTGGTTTTATGGATGTATCTCCCAATCAGATCGTTTCTATTGCCGCTTCGCTTATTCCGTTCCTGGAGCATGATGATGCAAACCGTGCCCTGATGGGTTCGAACATGCAACGTCAGGCAGTTCCGTTGCTGAAACCTGAAGCGCCAATTGTTGGTACTGGTATAGAAGCAAGAATTGCTGAAGACAGCCGTATTCAGCTCCGCTCCGAAAACGAAGGAGTTGTAGAATATGTTGATGCAAATAAGATCATTATAAGGTATGAAAGAAGTTTTGATGAGCGCATCCTCGATTTTGAAGGGGATGTAAAAACATTTAACCTCGTAAAATATCGCAGAACAAATCAGAATACCTGCATAAACCTGAAGCCCATTGTAAAAAAAGGCCAGAAGGTAACCAAAGGTCAGGTTTTGACCGATGGATTTGCCACGGATGGTGGTGAGCTGGCCCTGGGCCGTAACCTTACCGTTGCATTCATGCCCTGGCAGGGATACAATTTTGAGGATGCCATTGTAATCAATGAAAAGGCAGTCCGCGAAGACTGGTTTAGTTCAATTCATATCACAGAATATGAACTTGATGTAAGGGATACCAAACGTGGTATGGAAGAATTTACCAATGATATCCCGAACGTAAGCGAAGAAGCAACCAAGAATCTTGATGAAAACGGCCTCATCCGTATAGGTGCAGAAGTTCATGAGGGTGATATATTAATTGGCAAGATTACACCTAAGGGAGAATCAGAGCCATCACCTGAAGAAAAACTTCTTCGAGCTATATTCGGTGAAAAGGCCGGAGACGTAAAGGATGTTTCATTACGGGTTCCCCCATCAGGCAATGGTGTTGTGATCTCTAAAAAACTGTTTGAAAGATCTAAAAAAGAAAGAAGCGCCAAAGACAGGGATAAAGTTCTGGTTACCAAACTTGAGGCAGAACATAAAAAGAACCTTGTGGCCATAAAGGAGCTGCTGGTTGAAAAACTTTCAACTGTGCTTGAAGGCAAAACTTCTAATTCTATCTTCAATGTATACAGTGAAGAGTTGTTGCCTAAAGGATCTAAATTCAATGCAAAGAATATTGCAAAAATCGACTTTACAGATATTGATCCTAATAACTGGACCAATGATAATGACAAGAATAATCTTGTAAAAAAGATTCTCCAGAACTATAAAACCAGGGTAAATGAAGAAATTGGCCGTTACAAACGCGATCAGTTTTCCATTACCATCGGCGATGAGCTGCCAACAGGAGTTTTAAAACTTGCTAAAGTTTATGTTGCAGAAAAACGTAAGCTGAAAGTAGGGGATAAGATGGCCGGAAGGCACGGTAACAAGGGTGTTGTAGCCAAAATTGTTCCTGAAGAGGATATGCCTTTCCTACCTGACGGCAGGCCGGTGGATATCGTATTGAATCCACTTGGGGTACCATCGCGTATGAACCTGGGCCAGATCTACGAAACCGTTCTGGGCTGGGCTGGTAAAACACTTGGCGTTAAATTCGGTACTCCGATATTTGATGGTGCTTCTGAAGCTGAAATCGATTATTATATCGAGAAGGCCGGGCTTCCTAAAAATGGTAAAGTTAAATTGTTAAATGGTTTAACAGGAGAAGAATTTGACCAGGCTACTACCGTAGGTGTTATCTATGTAATAAAACTGAGCCACATGGTTGATGATAAGATGCACTCAAGGTCTATTGGGCCTTATTCTCTTATCACACAACAGCCATTGGGTGGTAAAAGCCAGTTTGGAGGTCAGCGTTTCGGAGAAATGGAGGTTTGGGCACTCGAAGCATTCGGTGCATCCAACATTTTGCAGGAAATGCTCACGCTCAAGAGCGATGATATCATTGGTCGCGCAAGGACCTATGAAGCCATTGTGAAAGGCGATAATCTTCCGGAAGCAGGTATCCCGGAATCATTCAACGTACTGTTGAACGAGCTCAAAGGCCTGGCATTGGATATTAAACTTGAATAAAAATTTTAAAGTTTTATGACTCTAAAAAGAGAAAAATTGAAGCTGCAAAGCGATTTTACTAAAGTATCTATAGGCCTTGCCTCTCCTGAAATAATGCTCGAATGGAGCAACGGAGAGGTAACCAAGCCTGAAACTATAAATTACCGTACCTTCAAACCTGAAATGGGAGGTCTTTTCTGCGAAAGGATATTCGGTCCTGTAAAGGATTACGAATGCCATTGCGGGAAATACAAACGTATCCGTTATAAAGGAATCGTTTGCGACCGTTGCGGTGTTGAAGTTACAGAAAAACGTGTGCGCAGGGAAAGAATGGGGCATATAAACCTTGTTGTTCCCGTGGCACATATCTGGTATTTCAAGTCATTGCCTAACAAAATTGGCTATATGCTGGGATTACCTGCCAAAAAGCTTGAACTGGTAATCTACTACGAAAGATATGTTGTGGTACAGCCAGGGGTGAAAGAAGGAGACGGAATTCAATATCTCGACTTCCTTACCGAAGAAGAATATCTTGAAATCCTGGAAACACTTCCAAAAGAAAACCAGTTGCTGGAAGATACAGATCCTAATAAATTCATTGCTAAAATGGGTGGTGAAGCTATTATTGACCTTTTGGGCAGGCTTAACCTTGACGATCTTTCTTATGAACTCCGCAACCAGGCTTATCACGAAACTTCACAGCAACGCAAAAATGAAGCCCTCAAACGCTTGAAAGTAATTGAAAGCTTCCGCAGTGCCAATGTGAATTTTGAAAATAAACCCGAATGGATGATCATCAAAGTTCTTCCGGTTATCCCGCCAGAACTTCGTCCGTTGGTGCCATTGGATGGTGGCAGGTTTGCCTCATCAGACTTAAATGATCTTTACCGCAGGGTAATTATCAGGAACAATCGTTTGAAGAGACTTATCGAAATCAAAGCTCCCGAAGTAATCCTTCGAAACGAAAAAAGGATGCTTCAGGAAGCCGTTGACTCATTATTTGACAATTCGCGTAAAGCCAATGCCGTGAAAACGGAAGGTAACAGACCATTGAAATCTCTCAGCGATATGCTGAAAGGTAAACAAGGTCGTTTCCGTCAGAACCTGCTTGGTAAACGTGTGGATTATAGCGGTCGTTCCGTAATTGTGGTGGGCCCATGGTTGAAAATGCACGAATGCGGTTTGCCTAAAAATATGGCAGCTGAGCTTTTCAAACCATTTATCATCCGTAAGCTTATTGAAAGGGGTATTGTTAAAACGGTAAAATCTGCAAAGAAAATCGTTGAACGCAAAGACCCTGTGATCTGGGATATCCTCGAAAATGTATTGAAAGGACATCCTGTGATGCTTAACCGTGCGCCAACGCTGCACAGGCTTGGTATCCAGGCATTCCAGCCAAAACTGGTAGAAGGAAAGGCTATTCAGCTGCATCCTTTGGTTTGCCAGGGTTTCAATGCCGACTTTGACGGTGACCAGATGGCTGTACACGTACCGCTGGGAAATGCTGCAATACTCGAAGCACAGTTATTAATGCTTGCTTCACACAATATCCTAAACCCTGCAAACGGAAATCCGATTGTAGTGCCATCTCAGGACATGGTATTGGGCCTTTATTATATCACCAAAGGCAGAAAGAGCACCAAGGAACAGATTGTAAAAGGTGAAGGCCTTAAATTTTACAGTGCTGAAGAAGTTCTGATTGCATACGATCACCAGATGGTAGACCTGCATGCATGGATTAAAGTGAAAACATATGTAAGGGATAGAGAAACCGGCCATCTCGACCTTAAAATTGTTGAATCTACCGTAGGCAGGGTCATCTTCAACCAGGTAGTTCCTGAAGAAATGGGATATATAAATGAATTGCTTTCGAAAAAGACACTTCGTGATATCATTACCCAGATCTACCAGAACACAGGTTTGGCACGTGTTTCCAAATTCCTTGATGATATCAAAGATCTTGGTTTCCGCTATGCATTCAGAGGTGGTCTTTCCTTTAACATGTCAGATGTACCTGTGCCTGCTGAAAAGGCCCAGATGATTGCAGAAGCACAGGAAGAAGTAGATGAAATTACTGAAAACTATAATAATGGTTTTATTACCAATAACGAACGTTATAACCAGGTAATTGACATATGGACCCGTGTTACGAATCGTGTGACAGATAAACTCGTAAAACATCTTGCTGAAAATAACCAGGGCTTTAACTCTGTTTACATGATGCTTGATTCAGGTGCGCGGGGTTCCAAAGAACAGATTCGTCAGCTGAGTGGGATGCGGGGTCTTATGGCCAAGCCACGTAAACACGTTGGCGGCGGCGGCGGTGGAGAAATCATCGAAAACCCTATCATTGCAAACTTCAAAGAAGGGCTTTCGGTATTGGAATACTTCATTTCTACACACGGTGCCCGTAAAGGTCTTGCGGATACGGCGTTGAAAACGGCTGATGCCGGTTATCTTACCCGTCGTTTACATGACGTAGCTCAGGATGTGGTAATCAGAGATAAAGATTGTGGTACCCTTCGTGGATTGACAATTACAGCTCTTAAGGATAATGAAGATGTTGTAGAAACATTATTTGAAAGAATTCTGGGCCGTACCTGTCTTCATGATATTTACCACCCTATTACAAATGAACTTATTGCTCCTGCAGGTTCTGAACTTACAGAAGAGCTAGCAGCCATTATAGATGAAAGCCCGATAGAATTTGTAGAAATTCGTTCGGTACTGACCTGCGAAAGCCGCAGAGGAACCTGCGAAAAATGCTACGGACGAAACCTGGCTACCGGTAGAATGGTACAGAAAGGAGAATCTGTAGGTGTTATTGCAGCACAGAGTATTGGTGAGCCGGGAACACAGCTTACCTTGCGTACCTTCCACGTAGGTGGTGCTGCATCTAAAATTGCTTCTGAAAGCCAGATCATTGCCAAATTTGATGGTGAACTGGAATTTGAAGGCGTATCTACAGTAAGTTATAAAACCGACGAAGGCCCGGTTGATGTTGTTATTGGTCGTTCCGGCGAAATAAGGGTTGTAGATGTGGCTACAAGAGTTACAATGGTTTCTTACAACATTCCATACGGTTCCCAGATTTATCTTAAAAACGGTCAAAAGGTTACAAAAGGAGACAGAGTTTGCTCCTGGGACCCTTATAACGCGGTAATTCTTTCAGAATTCCTCGGTAAAACTGTTTTTGAGAATATCATTGAAGGTACTACATACCGTGAAGAGGTTGATGAACAAACCGGCCACAGGGAAAAGGTAATTACGGAAACCAGGGATAAAACAAAGATTCCGACAGTAAAAGTCTTGAACAAAGCCAACGAAGTACTTCGTGAATACAACCTTCCGGTAGGTGCACACATCATTGTTGAAGATAAAGCCAAGGTAGTAGCGGGAGAGATCCTTGTAAAAATACCTCGTGCCACATCTAAAACACGGGATATTACAGGTGGTTTGCCGAGGGTTACCGAGCTTTTCGAAGCAAGAAACCCATCAAATCCATCAGTTATCACTGAGATAGACGGAACGGTAGCTTTTGGAGCCATCAAACGTGGTAACAGGGAAATCCTGGTAACTACTAAAGATGGCGAAACCAAAAAATACCTCGTACCATTATCCAAGCACATTCTCGTTCAGGAAAATGATTATGTAAAAGCAGGGGATCCGATTTCTGATGGCGCTGTAACACCAGCCGATATCCTGAAGATCAAAGGACCATTTGCTGTACAACAGTACATTTTGAATGGTATTCAGGAAGTTTACCGTCTGCAGGGTGTAAAAATCAACGACAAGCACATTGAGGTTATCGTACGCCAGATGATGCAGAAAGTATTGGTTGACAATCCGGGAGATACCCGTTTCCTTGAAGGTGATGCTGTAGACAAATTTGATGTGGATGAAGAAAACAACTGGATATTTGACAAGAAGATTGTTACCGACCAGGGAGATTCTGAAAACCTCAAAGCAGGTCAGATCATCAGCTCACGTCAGCTGCGTGAAGAAAATTCAATCCTGAAGCGCCGGGACAAGAAACTGGTAGAAGCCCGCGAAGCGGTTTCTGCTACTACAAGTCCGTTGCTGCAAGGTATTACCCGCGCCAGTCTGGGCACGCAGAGCTTCCTGTCCGCCGCTTCCTTCCAGGAAACGACCAAGGTGCTCAACGAGGCTGCCATTTCGGGCAAGGTAGATACATTGAACGGTTTGAAAGAGAATGTTATTGTAGGACACAAAATTCCGGCGGGTACGGGCTTGCGTGAATACGATGACCTGATTGTCGGTTCGCAGGAAGAATACGACAAGCTTGTAGCACATAAAGTGTAATTTAGTTTATATAAATGATAGCAATCCCCTCCCAAAAGAGGGGATTGTTTTTATTACAAAAAAATGAATCCGGATAAAACCTTTGCGCTCTTTGCGAAATCCTTTGCGTACTTTGCGTGAAATTTTCAGCTTTAAAAAATAGAATAATGGCAAACGAAAACGACAATAAAAACCAGGACCCCAACCAACTCAATATTGAACTTCCTAATGAAGTAGCCGAGGGAACCTACAGCAACCTGGCCATCATTACCCATTCCAATTCTGAGTTTGTACTGGATTTCATCCGCATCATGCCGGGAGTGCCCCAGGCACGTGTAAAAGCCCGCATCCTGCTCACCCCGCAGCATGCCAAAAGGCTATTGACAGCCCTGAGCGATAATCTGGATAAGTTTGAACAGACCCATGGCCGTATAAACGAAGGCGAACGTTTTGAAGGTTTCCCGATGAATTTCGGTGGGCCAACAGCGGAAGCGTAGTCATTGACCAAAGACCATTTACCAGTAGCCGCCAACCCCAATGGCCGTAATAAGTTATGAATCCCTGTTTCTTCATTGAGGCAGGGTTTTTTGTGTGTTGTAAAGTTGTCAACTTCGGGAAAGTTGTCAAATTATAGAGGCTATTTTTCGATGTCTTTTGCTAAGTTGCCAATCCCGAACGCTCGGGATTGACAACTTAAGGTGAATGAAGTTAGCATTCCATATCATACCGTATAGAATCTTTTTCTAATTTTGCTACATACCTTCAACTATGGCCAAAAAGGAACACTATGATATGCCTTTCGAGGCTGGTGGGATTTATCATATTTATAACCGTTCCATAGATCGGAAACCGCTGTTTATCCAGGAGCGCAATTATGTTTTCTTTCTCAACAGGTTAGACCATTATTTATCCCCATTTATTGATGTATATGCCTGGTGTTTAATGTCTAATCATTTCCATTTGATGGTACGCATAAAAGACGTGACGGATTTTCAAAATTTGTATAAGTTGACAACTTTCCAAAAGTTGCCAATCCCGCAAAAAGTTTCGGGTAAGTTGACAACTTTCCAAAAGTTGCCAACTTTAATAAGTGACGGAGTAGAAAAGTTGCCAATCCCGAAACGCTCGGGATTGCCAACGTATGAAGACATCCCTGCAATCGTATCCCATGCTTTCCAAAAGATGTTCCAGTCTTATGCTATGGCCTTTAATAAACAGGAGAGCAGGGTAGGTTCTCTATTCCAATCTCCTTTAAAAAAAACCTGGTTGATAGCGATGAATATTTTACGAACCTCGTCTATTTCATCCATGCAAACCCACAACTTCATGAATTTATTAATGATTTCCGGCTATATCAATGGAGTTCATATAACAGGATAACATCTCCCAAGCCTTCTAAATTACAGAAAGAACAGGTGCTGAATTGGTTTGGAGGTGTTGACAAATACCTGGATTATCATGTGTCAAATCCGGGGATTTTGGATTCAGGGATCATTATCGAAGATGATTGATGGAGTTAAAGTTGGCAACTTTTAAAAAGTTGTCAACTTAGATTAGATCATTTTCGATGGCTGTTTCATTGTGATTTTTTCTTTCGTTCCTTCAATTCCTCTTTTGTTTTCAAAGAACCACCGCATATATCACCTTCAATGTCCCCGTCAATCCATTGACGTAACCATTTGATGCGATGTATCGTTAACCCTGCCAATTCATTATATTTACTCATTGGAAATAGATCTCCATAGTACCAGATCTAATACTTGTATCAGCATTATATCCCGGAAAGACCATTGCTAAATCAGCATCCCTTTGTTTTAACCAAAGTTTTTCTGACTTTTTCAAGATAGTTATAAAAGCTGTATCATCCGAATACAATTTGATAGTCTCATTATTAAC
>Ga0364859_10386_pt2 | contig 21178 bp, 19 predicted proteins | sample ExccelAu500001D3_FD_206911 | JGI IMG/M metagenome (GOLD analysis project Ga0364859, IMG submission 206911) | Enriched cells from Trout Bog Lake Hypolimnion, Wisconsin, USA - BchlTB.Aug20.5000.01 .D3 | ecosystem: Environmental > Aquatic > Freshwater > Lake > Hypolimnion/Profundal zone | place: USA... | reverse complement strand
AGAGACCCTTCAACTCGGTGGCGTTAGGCAAGATACCTATGGGTATTCTGATAAAACCTTTTTAAAACATTGGAGTTGCAGCATCATGAATGAGTATCCCCATTTTAGTATGGTTGGTGAAGAATGGAGTTATAATCCATTAATTACTTCTTATTGGCAGCAGGGTAAAAAAAACAAAGATGGCTATAATGGCTGTTTGAATACGATCATGGATTTTCCCCTGCAGGATGCCCTGGTAAAATCATTGACCGGCAATGAAGATGCTTCTTACAATGCACCGTTTACCAAGCTGTATGAAATGCTAGCCAATGATTTTGTATATGCCAATCCCAATCAAATATTGGTGCTGGGAGACAACCATGATATGGATCGTTTGTATATGCAACTCAACCAGGATATTGATCTAACCAAAATGGCCCTGACATTTTTACTCACGACCAGAGGTATTCCGCAAATATTTTATGGTACGGAGATCTTAATGGATAATACAGGACATCATAAAGTGGATGGATTAATACGTTCTGATTTTCCGGGCGGCTGGAAAGAGGATAAAGTCAACGCATTTACAGGAGCAGGATTAAATAAGGATCAACTTGGAATGCAACTATATGTAAAGCAATTGCTGCAATGGCGGAAAAATAATCCTGTGATCTCATCCGGAAAGATCTTGCATTTTGCGCCATATAACGGCGTCTATGTCTATTTCCGGTATAACAAAGAGAAAACGATCATGGTGGTCATGAACATCAATAACTCACCAACAACGATTGATACTAATCGTTTTGCCGAAATAATAAAGGGGCGGACAGAAGCTGTTAATATATTATCCAATGAAAAGGCTGCTATCCGATCCGGTATCACAGTTAATCCAAAATCAGCAACTATTTTCGAGATCAGGTAATCCTGAGATCGTTCTGTTGGGGGGTATTTAGCGGTATGAGTAATGATGTTGAATTTTTTCTCTATGGCAATAGATTCAAATTAATTACTTTCATAGCGGGTAAGCTGTAACCTGCATCAATCAGGATGTCAGTTCTTGCCATAATATCCACTTCATCAACGTGCTATGTCATTTCCTTTACCGCATCAAAAGCATCTGGCTGTTATATTGCTGCTTATCGCTTCTGTATTTTTATGGAGCACCTGTATTCAAAAGCAGGATCAGGAAGCAGACCCTGCAATTACATTAAAAGATGGTAACAGGCTTGTAGGTTCTGCAAGTTGCCGGTCTTGTCACCAGGCATTGTATGACAGTTTTGTGGTTACAGGACATAACCTTACATCCAAACCCGCACTGAAAAAGTATATCAAAGGCAGTTTTGAAAAGGGTAAAAATTTATACAATTACAGTGCTTATGATGCTGTATTGATGGCTGATTTGGACACAGGATTGTACCAGATCGAATATAGGTACAGCAAGTTTTATAAAGCTTATCGTTTTGATATGGTGATCGGTTCAGGAACAAGGGGACAAACCTATCTCAGGTGGGAGGGTAACCGGCTTTTCCAGTTGCCGGTTTCTTATTATACGCCTTCCAATACATGGTCCAATAGTCCCAATTATCCCGATGTACAAGCCCTGTTTACCCGCTCAATTAATGGGGAATGTTTGGGTTGTCATAATGGATATGCTAGTGTACTGCATGATTCCCCAAATGGGGTTCAGGAATTTGATCCGCATCAGATCGTTTATGGTGTGAATTGCGAACGCTGTCATGGCCCGGGAGGTAAACATGTTGATTTTTACACGGCCCACAAAGAAGGAAAAGATACCACCCTGATTGTCAATGCAGCTCGGTTAACACAAAGGCAACAACTGGATGCCTGTGCCATTTGTCACTCCAGTGGGGTAAAGGGCTTCAATGAAAGATTGGGCTTCAAAACCGGTGATACCATGAGGCATCAGGCAGTAACTACCCTGGATACCAGTATTCGTATAGATGTGCATGGTAACCAGTATGGATTATTGGTTGCCAGTAAATGTTTCAGACTTAGTCCTTCCATGACCTGTTCTTCCTGCCACAATACCCATCAGCAGGAAAGAGGCAATCTGGCTGTATTCTCTAAGCGTTGTATGAATTGTCATCAACCTGATAAAGCCGGTTTCTGCAAAATGGCTCAAACTGTAGGTCGGGATGTTGTGATGAAAAACTGTATTGATTGTCATATGCCCCAGAAAGATTCCAAAGCCCTGAATGTGAAGATCGATGGTGAAATGACACATAAGCCAGCTTCAATCAGGACCCATTTCATTGCTGTATACCCCGATGCAACGCAAAAGCAAATGCAGCATATTACAGTGAGCAAGTAAAGCATGATACTTGCTTGAAGAGCCGGTTATCGGATAGATGCGAAAATTTAAATCCCAAATAGTTGGGTGGTTTATGGCATAATTGTATTTTCATGGTATAATCCTGCTTTTATGAGCATTTAACAGCCCGGCTGGGCATCACAATTCTAAGGCTAATTGATCTTCAGGGAAACATCTTTCTGTCCCTTATTTCATTCATTTATCACTTGTATCAATGACAACTTATACCCATCATAAGCGCATCAGACATTTATTTTCTTTCATTCAAGAATCCTTGTCGGCAGACCATCAGGATTTTACAACAGGCAGTATCCGCAAAGCAATTTTTCTGCTGGCAATACCAATGATCCTGGAAATGTGTATGGAAAGTGTCTTTGCGATCGTAGACATTTTCTTTGTAGGCAAATTAGGACCAACCGCCACCGCGACAGTTGGTTTGACCGAATCAGTGCTAACCATCATTTATTCATTGGGCATTGGTTTGAGTATAGCGGCGACAGCTATGGTTGCCAGAAGAGTAGGTGAAAAAAATCCTGAAGAAGCTGCACATGCAGGTGCTCAGGCTATACTGATTGGGATCTGTATATCTATCCTCATCAGTATTACTGGTATCTTTTTTTCGAAGTATGTGCTGGGCTTGATGGGTGCAACACCTGAAATAATAGTGGCTGGAGCCGGTTATACCCGGCTCATGCTGACCGGTAATATCGTGATCATGCTATTGTACCTGCTCAATGGTATTTTCAGGGGTGCCGGAGATGCAGCGATTGCCATGCGTAGTCTGTGGGTTGCCAATATCTGCAATATCATATTATGTCCCATTTGTATTCACCGTTTTGGACTGGAAGGTGCTGCCATAGCAACTACTACCGGAAGGGGAATTGGCGTTTGTTATCAGGTCTATCATTTTATAAAAGGGAAGGGAATGATCAGGATTCATTTGAAACAATTAGCTCCTTCTAAAGAGATCCTGAAAAACATTGTGAATATTGCTGCATCAGGGTCACTTCAATTCCTGATTGGTTCAGCCAGCTGGATCTTCATGGCAAGGCTGATGACAGGGTATGGCAGCCACACAGTTGCAGGCTATACGATTGCCATCCGATGGTTTATTTTTTTCTTGATGCCAGCCTGGGGATTGAGTAATGCAGCTTCGACACTGGTAGGACAAAACCTGGGTGCCAACCAGCCCGAAAGAGCAGAGCAATCAGTCTGGAAAACAGCTAAATACAATGTTGTATTCATGATAATGGTGATGTTCTTTTTTCTTGGTGCCTCCCCTTTTCTGGTGAAGCTGATCAATATTGAGCCCGATGTTGTGGAAGTAGCAACGGTTGCCCTGCGTATGTTTAGCCTGGGTTGTATCTTCTGGGGAATTGGCATGGTGATGATGAATGCATTCAATGGAGCCGGGGATAGTAAAACACCTACTTATATAAACCTGTTTTGGTATTGGCTGATCCAGGTACCATTGGCCTGGTGTTTTACCAATTACCTGCACTGGGGTCCCAATGGTATTTTCTTTGCGATCGTATTCACTGAAATCAGTGCTTCTATTACGTCCATTATCCTGTTTAAGAAGGGGAAATGGAAAAAGATCAGGATCTGATAAAAAAGTAAAAGATGGAATGTAAAAAGGCAAATGGATCATTGACATTCTATTTCCAGGATGCGTAGGATCTTTTCAAAATAGCCCCGGGCTTTCTCTTTACTGTCAGCAATACAAAGAATACCCGTTTTGCCATATTGTGAAAGGGCTCCCATTAGGTGAAACAGAATGCCTTCCTGCCTGCTGCTATCATACAACAGGTCATGGTGCATTAGGATATCCATCAGGTCCGGTGGAGTAAGGCCCCGGAAAGCCTGACTTACCACATTATCTGAAGCCAGGTAAAATCGTTCATTTCCACTGGCGGTTTTGTAAGTCCCTTTCCGGGAATCATAATTTCCATCAGTCAGTAGCTGAAGCAACAAAAAAGGATGTGTAGTACCTCCTTTTCTCAGGTTAATTTCGATCGCATAATGTTTCCAGCGCTGTTCTTCCAGTACGGAAACAAAGTCTACAGAAAACCGGCCAATCCCACCTTCTTTGCACAACGCATTGGCCACAACGAGTCCGGTTTCGGCCAGTTCATGACAATAAGCCGGATTTGCAGGAAACTCTGCACCCAGAAATACCTGGGCATCTTCCCCACCAAGTAGTTGATCATGTGTACTGATGATCTCAGACTGGCCCAAAGGATTGATGCGGCACTGCACTGAAGGCGAATTTTTGATATTCCCTGCTATGAACGCTTCAACGATGCCACCCATCCTGCTAAACTGATCCAGGTATTGAGGAATACTGGTATTTTCTGCAATGACTTTCAGATGGTAAGTAAAACTTTGACGGATCATTATATCAGTCAGTTCCTCATTTTTGGCGAGTACCGGGTATGTAAATACAGCATTCCCGTCACCACTAAATCCTTCTTCCAATTTCAAAACAGCCTTCTGCAGACCAGGATATTTCATTTTTAATTGTACGAGAGAATGGCAGATATCCTGTTCAGATTTCAGGTATTCAAAACCGGGTGGTACGGCAATTCCATTTTTTTTGAAGAGAGACCTGCTACCAGATTTGCTGCCATAATCCAGCAGATCTGGGTTAAATCCGTAAACAGGGATTCCCAGCCGAACAGCCAGTGTTCGTTCGATAGGGGTTACATTGAAACAGGTGATATGGGAGGAGGAAGGATCATCGATCAGTGACCGGATGCGGTTAATCATCCTCGGCCTTGCCAGGATCTTTTCAGTTAAAGATGTATGGGAGGCATCATAACAACTTAAGAGATGCAATCGCTGACGGGCATGGAAACCCGTTATCCCCGGAATCAAATGGATATAATAATCAACGATAACAGGATCAACCGGCATGCTGGTAACATAGATGATTTCTGTTTCGGGCATACGCAGCAGCATCAACAAACACAATAATCGTTCTTCATAATAGATATGGCCCTTGAGCTTGGTCAAAATTTCCTGATTGAGTGTAAGGGAGGGAAGAATAAGGATGGTCTTTCTGGCCAAACGGTCAGGGAAAATCAGTTCAAATTGCATTCGAAAAGCATCCTGAAGTTCATTAAATATGTTCAGTTCTTCCTGTGAACCAGGTATGGGTATATGCTCCCGGTTAGGGTCCTTACTGATAGGGTACATAGCAATCGATTATCGAGAAATACAATTTAAAAATAAATGCTATGAAGAAAAATGATATTTATCATTTGTTGCATGGAGATAACAGGAATACCTGTAAATAGGAATTACTGGTTGTGGCTATTAAAACTTCCGTTTCTTTGCAGGACATATCAACAGTATGATAGGAAAATTAATTATCATAACAGCCCCATCAGGTGCAGGAAAAACTTCAATTACGCATTACCTGTTGAAGCATCATCCTAATTTGTCATTTTCGGTATCTGCCACTACCCGGCCACCCAGGCATGAAGAGAAGAATGGGCAGGACTATTATTTCATGAGTGCAGAAGAGTTTAAACTTAAGATCAAACAGGATGCTTTTGCAGAGTGGGAAATGGTGTATGAAGGGAAATATTATGGCACATTAAAAAGCGAACTTCAGCGAATCTGGAGCCAGGGTAAAGTGCCGATGCTGGATATTGATGTGCATGGTGCCGTGCATGTACAACAGCAATACCTGCATAACTGCATCAGCATTTTCATTGAAGCACCGAGTGTTGCAGAATTGAAAAAAAGATTGGAAAGCAGGGGTACGGAAACAGAAGAAACCATTAATACGCGTGTAAGTAAGGCGACTTATGAATTAACCTTCAAACATCATTTTAATTATATCGTCATCAATGATGAGCTGTCAAAGGCCTGTATCGAAACAGAGCAGATCATAAAATCATTTTTGGAATCTGCAAATAGCTGATACGCTTTTAATCCTAAATTACAATTCCTAATATTGCTGCTATGTCCTTTCATAAAAAAACAGTTTTCATTACCGGTGCCAGCAGGGGTATCGGTAAAGCCATTGCACTCAAATTAGCCAGTGAAGGAGCCAGAATCGTTATTGCGGCCAAGAGTACATCGGAAAACCCAAAATTAGGTGGTACTATTTACAGTGCTGCAGAAGAGATCATCGCAGCGGGTGGTGAAGCGCTGGCTGTTCAAACCGATATTCGCTTTGAAGATCAGGTTGAGGCTGCTGTACAGAAGGCAGTTGAAAAATTTGGCGGAATTGATATACTGATCAATAATGCGTCTGCAATACAATTGTCGGACACAGAACAGACGGATATGAAACGTTTTGACCTGATGCACAGTATCAATATCAGGGGTACTTATCTGATGGTGAAAACCTGTTTACCATATTTGAAGAAAGGTCAAAATTCACATATTCTTACGCTGTCACCACCTATTAACCTTGATCCCAAATGGCTGGGTCCTCATGTGGCTTACAGTATCACTAAATACAGTATGAGTATGATGGCGATCGGATGGGCTAAAGAGTTTGCAAAAGACCATATTGCCAGCAATGCATTATGGCCCCGCACAACAATTGACACCGCAGCAGTTAGAAACCTGCTGGGTGGTGTAGCACTTGCCAATATGAGCCGAAAGCCTGAGATCCTGGCTGATGCTGCTTATTATATTCTTTCAAAGCCTTCCACTGTGTGTACAGGCAATACGTTCATCGATGAGGAAGTATTTGCATTGGAGGGTATTACAGATCTATCAGCATATGCTGTTGTTCCAGGTGCACATTTGTATCAGGACCTGTTTATATAGTCTGCTTAATTTCCGCTCAAACAATTTTAATGGCTGATTTTGACTTGTATCGGCATGTTGCTTTCGTGGTATAGATTTATCCAGTAATTTAGAGAGCAATAAACTACATGCATGAGAAAATATACAAGAATTATGGCAGCAGTCTGTTCCATTCTAATGGTATCGACAGTAACTGCACAAAAGAAAAAAGGAAAGATCACCATCAATCCCACTGATATAATAAAGTCGGAAGCAATTGCTGATCTTCAGGCTAAATACCCGGATTATAAAGGGATCGCCTTACAGATCTGGGATTTTGCTGAAGTGGGCTATAAGGAAGTAAAAAGCTCCACATTACACCAGAAGACTCTGACTGATGCAGGTTTTACAGTAACTGCTGGTGTTGCTGATATGCCTACTGCATTTGTTGCAACTTATGGAAGCGGGTCCCCGGTTATTGCCATATTAGCCGAATATGATGCCTTGCCAGGGCTCTCCCAGGAAGCTTCACCCGAAAAGAAAACTGCTGGAAAGAATGCTGGCCACGGCTGTGGTCATAACCTCTTTGGAACAGCTTCTGTGGCTGCGGGTATTGAAATCAAGAAGCTGATGGATGAAAAAAAGCTGAGCGGCACCATCCGGGTATATGGATGTCCGGCAGAAGAAGGTGGCAGTGGAAAGGTTTACCTGGTCCGTGCTGGCTTGTTCAATGATGTAGATATAGTGATCCACTGGCATCCGGGAGATGCCAATGAAGTAACTATGACCAGTGCGCTGGCCAATATATCGGCTAAATTCCGTTTTCATGGTATTGCTTCTCATGCAGCTGCGGCTCCTGAAAAGGGAAGGTCTGCATTGGATGCAGTCGAATCGATGGATTATATGGTCAATATGATGCGCGAACATATTCCCCAGGAAACAAGGATCCATTATATCATTACCAATGGTGGTAAAGCCCCAAATGTGGTACCTGATTTTTCTGAAGTCTACTATTATGTTCGTCATCCCAAAAGGGATCAGGTACAGGCTATTTTTAATAGGGTAGTCAAAGCCGCACAAGGTGCAACACTGGGTACTGAAACCACGATGGACTATGAACTGATTGGAGGAACCCATGATCTGCTGTTAAACAAGACACTAGGTTTGGCGATGCAGGCTGATCTGGAAAGGGTCGGTGGTGTTACCTATACAGCAGATGAAATAGCGTTTGGTAAAAAGTTGCAGGCAACCTTGGCAGGCAAACAACCTGAGATAGCAACGGCTGGAACTGTTAAACCATTTCGGGAAGTACAGGATGCAGGAGGTGGTTCCACTGATGTTGGTGATGTAAGTTATGCCGCACCTACAGTAGGACTGGTTGCTGCTACCTGGATACCGGGAACGCCGGCACATAGCTGGGAGGCTGTTGCCTGCAGCGGAACGGAAATTGGAACCAAAGGAATGATGGTGGCATCCAAAACAATGGCATTGACTGCTATAGATGTGTTCACCTCCCCTGAACTGATCGCTAAAGCAAAAGAGGAATTCATTAAGGCCAAAGGCGATTATCAGTACAAGGCTTTACTAGGCGACAGGAAACCGGCATTGAATTACCGTGACTGATCAATAGGAAGACATTAACAGAAAGGGAGGAATACACATTGAATTGTATTCCTCCCTTTCCGTTTTATGGATAATCTTCTTTATTCCGGAATTCCTTTTATGTTGTTTTTCAACTAATTTAATGATAATCAAGTAATTAGTAAAATGGCACAAAAATCTCTATATCTTATTAAACATTGATCATGAAATATTCAATAAAAATAAGAGCAAGATTGTCCAAAGCAAGGTTTTAAAACTTCAATGACAATTGTGCCATTATAACCCTTACAATAATCAATAATAACCCTTAAAACAGCCATCATGAAACTTTATTCAAAAATCATTCGGTCTTCTCGGGCCTCATTTGCGGAAACAACAGCACGTCTTGTATGGAAGACTGGTTGGTCATCAACATGCACAAACGGTCAATTCCAATACCAATACCTGAAGTTGGAGGCATGCCATATTCCAGTGCCCTTAAAAAGTCATTGTCGATAAACATTGCTTCATCATCACCTCTTTGCATGAGAGCAGATTGTTCTTCGAATCTGGCTCTTTGGTCAATAGGGTCATTCAGTTCACTGTAGGCATTGGCAATTTCTTTGCCATTGACCATTAGTTCAAATCTTTCCACTAAACCTGCTTTGCTGCGGTGCTTTTTGGTAAGAGGACTCATTTCAACAGGATAGTCTGTAATGAATGTTGGTTGAATATAAGTATGTTCACTGGTAGCACCGAAGATTTCATCGATCAGTTTGCCCTTACCAATAGTCGGTGGTACATCTATTTTCAGTTGCTTACAAACCTCCCTTAAACCAGCTTCATCCAGTTCACTGACATCGATTCCGGTATTTTCCTGAATGGCATCACAGATACTGATGCGTTTATAGGGTGCTTTAAAGTTGAGGGTATGATCTCCCATGGTCACATTGGTCGAGCCATGTAATGCAATGGCGATCTTTTCGAGCAACTGTTCTGTTGTTTCCATCATCCAGAAATAATCCTTGTAAGCTGTATACCATTCCAACACTGTAAATTCTGGATTATGGGTACGGTCCATTCCTTCATTCCTGAAGTTCCGGCTAAATTCATATACCCAGTCGAAGCCACCAACGATTAATCTTTTCAGGTATAGTTCATTGGCAATCCTGAGATAGAATGGAACATCCAGTGCATTATGATGGGTAACAAAAGGTCTGGCAGCAGCACCACCCGGAATAGTCTGTAATACTGGGGTATCTACTTCCAGTGCACCGCGTTCATTCAGAAAAGTTCTGATCGTATTGATCAGAATGGTACGTTGAACAAAAGTCTGTTTTACCTGGGGATTGATGATCAGGTCCACATATCGCTGGCGGTATCGGAATTCGGGATCAGTCACTTCATCAAATACATTACCTTCTTCATCACGTTTAACGACCGGTAAGGGTTTAAGTGATTTAGACAATAGTGTAATTGTAAGTGCATGCACAGATGTTTCACCTGTTTTGGTAATAAACACAAAACCAGTGCAACCTATGATATCTCCCAGGTCCAGTCCATGTTTGATATACGTTTCCCAGAAAGATTTATCCTCTTCCGGACAGATCTCATCTCTTTTTACATAAAGCTGTATGATTCCCTTACTGTCCTGGATCTTGATAAAGAAAACTTTTCCTTTATCGTTGATGCTCATCACTCTGCCGGCTACACATACGTTAGCATATTGCTCTTTATTCTCTTCCGTAAATTTTTCCTTTATCTCAGTCGAATAATGGCTTACCGGATACAATGCTGCAGGGTAAGGTTCAATACCTGCTTCCTGCAGTTTGTTTAATTTTTCTCGTCGGATTAATTCCTGATCAGATAAATGTTGGCTCATAAAATGCTATTAAAAGGAAGCAAAGATAAGCGCTGGACAAAGAAAATGTCACAGTCTCTGTTTTTGATAGTAAACACCGGTTTATTATCCAACTGTATCGGTATTGTTATTTGTTTTCAGCTGCTGATAGATATTAGTATTGCTGATGGTCATATACCTGGATGCCTGTTCTGTTTCTAATCTCTTCCAGCCGAATTGTTCATATAAACCATGTGCATCTTTAGTTCGGAGTTGCCAGGACCTTAGTTGCTGCAGATCCGGATGTGTATGTATAGTTCCGATAAGCATTTTAGAAAGTCCGCGACCTCTGTATGCTGCAATGATAAACACATCAGCAAGATATGCGAATGTAGTTCTGTCTGTTATGACCCTTGCAAAACCTATTTGATGACTGGAATGATATAATCCAAAATTTAAAGAATATTCAACAGATCGTTTGACAAGTTCAGGTGTGATGTCTTTGGCCCAATAAGATTCTTCTGAAAGAAATTGATGGATACACTGTAAATCAAGTTTTGAAATGTCGGTACTAATCATGTATTCATCAAAAGTTACTTCATAAGCTGTATTCATTGAATAGTTTTTTATAGAGTGTATTCTTTGAAACTTTCAAAATATCACCGGGTTTCATATTGCCCAATTCAATCCCTTCAATCCTGTAACGGATCAGTCTTAAAGTAGGGAATCCAACTGCAGCTGTCATTTTGCGTACCTGTCTGTTTTTACCTTCAGTTAATACCATACTGATCCAGGGTGCAGGAATATCTTTGCGAAACCTGATTGGCGTTGATCTTTCGGCAACAAAAGGAATGTCTTGAAAAAGAGAAGTCTTACATGATCTTGTGCGATAGGTACTACCATCAATATTGATATCGACACCCTGTTCAATTTTGAATAATGCTTCTTGCGTAATGTTACCATCTACCTGAACCCAATATTCCCTTTCATGTGCAAAGGAAGGATTGAGCAGACGGTGGTTCAACAATTTATCATTCGTTAAAATCAATAAACCTTCACTGTCATAGTCCAATCGGCCTATCGGATAAACATCTGCGGGCACTTTGAAAAGATCTTTAAGAACTTTCTTATCACCATTGAAACTAAACTGGGATAAAACTTCGAAAGGTTTATATACAATGTAATACTGTAACATGGTTATAAAAAAAGTCCCGCTGATGCGGGACTTCTATATAGATGGGTTAGTAAGTACCAGGAAATAAATTTCCCTTCACAATATTATAAATAGTTTTAGCCAATACAAAAAAAAGAACACAGATATTTATTCACATTTTTTTTACGAATGTGAATTGCAACTATTTAATGATCGTATGGATCAATACTAACTTAAGACTAACTAAAATAAACTGCAATCATACTAAAATCATATTGTGATGAAACACATGTACAGCTTATGTTTCATTGATCTAATCGAAGAAGTTGTGAAAATGCTGCAATCACTTCTGTTGTAAAAAATGCATTATTGCTTTATCGCTGCGAATTAGTTTATTGGGTATTACCTTTGTCTGACTTAAAAATAAAAGTTTATGAAATTTGCTGCTCCTGTTTCATTAAGATGGATTGCCGGATTGATTGGCGCTGAATTATCTGGAAATATTGATGCTGAGGCAACCGGTATCAATGAGATACACAAAGTAGAAGCAGGGGATCTTGTTTTTGTGGATCATCCCAAATATTATGATACCTGTTTAAAAAGCGCAGCAACTCATATTATCATTAATACTGCAGATGTTACTATTCCGGAAGGTAAATCCTTACTTGTAGCAGCGGAACCTTTTGAAGCATATCTGAAGATTGTAAATCATTTCAGGCCATTCATCGTGTCGGATAAGATGATCAGTGATTCAGCGATCATAGGATCCACAACTATCATTATGCCTAATGTATTCATAGGTAATCATGTGAAGATTGGAAACAACTGCGTTATTCATCCGAATGTTGTGATCAAAGATTATACAGTGATCGGTGATCATGTAGTGATACAATCCGGAACTGTGATAGGAAGTGATGCATTTTATTACAATGGCAAGAAGAACAGGGAAGTTGTGTATAAGCGTATGCTTAGTTGTGGTAATGTAGTGATTGAAGATCATGTAGAGATTGGGGCAAATTGTACAATTGATCGGGGTGTAACAGCAGAGACCAGGATAGGAAAGGGAAGCATAATCGATAATCTTGTACAATTAGGACATGATGTTGTTGTAGGAAAAAACTGTTTGATCGCATCACAGGTTGGCATTGCAGGAGCAACAACATTGGAGGATGGTGTTATTTTATGGGGTCAGGTAGGTGTCAATAAAACAATTACGATTGGAGCAGGTGCTATTGTTATGGGTCAGGCCGGTGTTACCAATACGATAAAAGGAAATAAGGTATACATGGGAACACCTGCAATAGATGCTGGCGAAAAACGTCGTGAATTTGTATGGGCTAAAAGGATACCTGCCTTATGGAAAAAAGTGATGGAATGATCATAACCGGTATAAGACAGTTAATTCTTGGCAGATCCTTTCAATGCTTTGCTTGATTGGTGTATATTCAAAATTCTGTGCGTAAGTAAGGAATTTATTATTTTCAAAATGGACCTTAGTTTGAGCGGTTAATGCAGTTTCTTTTGTAAGAAGGGGTTCATGGCCTGTAAAGAATGACTTTAAGGCTTCATACCTCCAAACCAATGATGCGAGTAATGGAGTAACAATGCGGTGTGGTGGTTTTTTATGAAACTGATGGGCTATTTCTGTAAATACTTCTTTAAATGGAAGGGTTTCACTGCTGATAATAAATCTTTCTGCATGTGAGCTGCCTCTCATTAAAAGCATCATTGCTTTAACGACATCCATCACATCAACGAAGCCACTGGTGCCTTCTGTGTACCATGGGAATTCGTCATAGGCAGTTTTAAAAATCTCTGTACTTCCTTTGTTCCAGTCACCTGCACCAAGAATGATGACGGGGTTGATGATCACGGCATTCAGGCCTTCACCAATACCACGCCAAACTTCCATTTCTGCAAGGAATTTACTTTTACCATATTCGCTGTTACTGCTTTCTTCACTCCAGTTCATTTTTTCTGTTACAGATTTTCCATTCCTGTTCCTGCCCAAAGCTGCTACGGAACTAACAAATAAAAATTTCCGGATATTGTGATCAATGGCTGCATTGACAATATTTGCAGTTCCTTCAACATTTGTCCTATACATCAGATTCCTGGATGAAGGATGAAAGGATACGATGGCTGCACAATGGTATACTTCTTCAACACCCTGCATCGCATTTTCAATAGAAGGGATATCCAGGATATCTGCTTTTACCCATTCTACAGATTCAGGGAAATGAGTAGGAATAGTGTTCCGGTAAATAGCCCTTACCGGAAGGTCTTTTTTGACCAGTTCATGTATCAAATGAGATCCAACCAATCCACTGGCACCTGTAACTAAAATCATATTTTGAATATTATAGTATGAAAAGCAAATGAAGGGCAGCTGTTAAGCTATTGAACTGGGCCTGAATATAAAACAGTTAAGCGCATTGTAAACATATGCCACTAATGATCAAGTCTGACCTGTTTTGCTGGAATCCCTTGGGTAAATTAACATCCGGTATGGTGACATTTTCTAAGCAATATGTTGTGCCACAAGTATCACAGATGAAATGGACATGGTTATCATGATGATGCCCACCACTGCATTCATTTCTGCACAATGCATATCGCACTGAATTGTCAGTTGTTGGAATAGTGTGTATGATACCTTTTTCTACGAATGTTTGTAATGTCCTGTAAATGGTAACACGATCATAGGTGTCAAATGTTTTTTTCTCAATGTCAGCATGTGCAAGGGCACCATTTGATTCCTGAAACAATTCGAGTATCCTTGTTCTGCTTCCAGTTATACTAAGCTGGTTATTTTTAAGAATTGTGGCAATATTATTTTTCATGAAGGAGATTTAAGGATGATTACTGAAAATCCCATTTGCAAAATTTCCCTGCATCGCTTTTTCTTTCAATAAGCCTTTGATATCATTTTTAAGTTTTTCCAATTCATCCGCTTTTAATCCATCATATACACCACCTCTTACAATACCATTACGGTCAACGAGTGCAAAAAATTGGGTATGGATGAAATCATCCTGAATATTGGCCACTACATTTTTGGGGTCATCTATTCCATAACTAAAACGTGCCATTTTATATAAGCTGTCTTTTCTGCCAGTAATAAATTTCCATTTCAAAGTATTGACGTTCATACTATCGGCATAATGTTTCATTCGGGGCACAGAATCTCTTTCGGGATCACATGAATGAGAGAGGATCAGCACATCAGGTTCATCTTTAAATGTTTCATAAATGGTCCTCATATTATTATTCATCCTTGGACAAATGCCTTTGCAGGAAGTAAAGAAATAATTAACCACACAAACCTTCCCGGCAATATCCGAATTGGTAAAAGCTTTACCATCCTGATCATAGAATTTAAAGGGTTGAACATATCCTCTTTTGTCCAATGTGCTTTTTGAAAGTATGTCCGTACCATTAAAAACAAAAAAGAAAAATACAAGAACCAAAACAACGAAAAAGGCAAGGTATCCTATTAGTTTTTTATTCATAGTCTGTTATATGTTGCAAAGTTAGGAGAAGCTATCTGTTAAAATTAAAGCTATTATTTCAGAATTTATTTTGCAACAGCGTTGCATCTGTATATTTGCAGTATGTCGGTTTTTAAAATTAACTGGGACGCTTTGGGAATTACTACTTCAATTGCCTGTGCAATTCATTGCGCTTTATTGCCACTTTTCCTTTCTGCACTTCCACTTTTTGGTATTAATATCATTCATAATCAAGCTTTTGAGCTGGGTATGATAGGCTTAGCCTTTTGTATAGGTTATTATTCTTTGTATAAAGGTTGGAAAAAGGAACATCATAGCCCATTGCCCCTGATTATTTTTAGTTTGGGGATGTTACTCTTATTTACCAAACAGGTCTGGCATCAGTCAGAATTATGGTTTCTCCTCCCTGCAGTTGTCTTTATTGTTTCAGCCCATGTGCTGAATTTCAGGTCATGCAGACAGCAAAAAGAGGGTCATCATCATTCAGATGGATCTCACTAAAGTCTAAGAAATAAAAAGGTAATACAACGTTATTTTAGTTTCAGTAAAGGGAAATATAAGGGACTTGCTTATTCCTTCAGTCTGTTTGCTTTGTACTGATTGAAACATTTCTCGATATAATAGCCTAGTTCAAGGTCATTGTAAACTTTGGTCAATTCATAGCTGGGTCGGTACATTTTCATGAAACTTTCCAGGTAGGGAGAATTCAGTTTGGTGATTTTTCTGACAAACTGTTTTGAAAAACGATGATCCACATATTTATCTTGTTCCTGTTCGATAAGTCGTTTTTGAAGTGATTCCAGACTTTTATTCCTTTTGAACCTGAACATATTGATAAAATCGTCCAGATCCAGACCAACAGAAACACCCCCGGGATTAAACCCTGGATTATTGCTTAATTTGACTCCCGGTTTTTTGAAATCGAAGTATTTTGCGTAGTCCTGCCGGTTCTGTAAAGAATCAAGGTGATAATTGCTGTTCCTCACTTTTACTTCCGGAAGACTTTCGGCATAAACATGGATCATGATATTGAAAGCACTGTTATTGGAAATCGTATCTACGGGATACTTCATGGTTTCCTTATTCAGCAGCTTAAAGAAAATACTATCATCAGATCGGATGGTCAAGCTGTATCTCCCAATACTGTCGGTGATGGTTCCTCTTCCAGATGTACTCAGCACCGCTACGGCTTCCAGTGGTTTACGCGCAGTTATGTCATAAACAGTTCCACTGATCGTTACAAATGGAGTATGTACATTTTTTTGGGCGGTCAGACTTACGCTCAGTATCAGCAATATCCATAAAAAATGTAGCCTATTTCTCAAACTGACAATTTAAGCTGTAATATTAATGCCTAAGTTGCAAACCACAAATGCAGTTTACTTTATTAACTCTTTTTTGCAGAAATTGAAAATTAGAATTTGTGATGCAGAATATAAGGCAGCATAGACCTCCAGGTAGGCCAGTCATGCCGGATATCATTTCCCCAGATATCGAGATCATGCCAGATTCCTTTATTCCATAAGACCTGAGAAAATGCCCTATTGGCTTCAGGAGCTTCAAATTCCCCGCTTCCACTGTAAATGTGAATATGGTTACTGGACCTGATCTTATCCAGATACCAGGGATCAGTTAAGTTAGGGATATAATGCATCGGGCTATTATAGTATACCTGTTCATCCCAAAATCCTTTGGTGTATTCGGTAAGATCATACACGCCACTCATGCTGATAGTTCCGTTTAAAAGGTCTGGTCGTTTCAGAAATAAGTTCATTGCATGAAGGGCTCCTAAACTGGCTCCGCATGTAAATATGAAAGTATCATTACTACTGGTATTCCTGATGAAAGGAACCACTTCATTAAATACATAATTATTGAACTGATTCTGTCGGATGGCTTTGTGTTCCGGGAGCATCTCATTATTCATCCAGCTCTCCTTATTGATACTGTCTATACTATAGACTTTTAATTTTCCGGAGTTGATGAATGGCAATAATTCCTGAATGAGCTGAAATCTTTCATATTCGAGGTAATCTGCACCCGCTGTAGGGATCATCAATAAAGCAAATCCGTAATGACCATAAGTAGCTATCGGCATATCCTTATTCAGAGATGGGCTGAACCAGGATGTAATCTGTTTTTCCATAAGTAGCTGTTATTCCTTAAAAACAATTCTTTTTTATTTCCTTCCAAAGGTCCCTGTAACATTGTGCAGCATAACTTCCTGAAGCATAGGTTTCAAGTGGTGCCTGATAGGCTCCCATTTTTTCAACATCACTGAGGTAGGGGATATAGTTCTTAAAAAACACTTTGTCCTTATAAAATTGGTTCATTGTTTCATGGTGCAGGTTCTTTCTGTGATCTACCATACTAAAAAAGCATTTGATGATACTGGTATCCAATCCATTTTGCTCAAAATAGTCATGAACTGTTTCATAAGACCTGATGGACAAGGTAGTAGGTATATTAGGAAGTAAAACCCAGTCTGCTGCATTCATGATATTCTCATGTAGTAAGGAGATACCCGGAGGACAATCCAGTATAATCACATCATACGTTTTGCGAAGTGGAGCAAGCAGTGCATGCAATTTCTTTTTAGATTGCCGGAGTTCGCCCAATAACAAATCAGCATTTCTGGCTGAAATATCGGATGGGATTACAGAAAGATGTTCGTAGGGTGACTCTTGTACTGCTGACAGCAAATCGAGTTCATTACTCAAAATTTTTTTAGCTTCATTCTTAACGGCAGATTCGGCACCCAAAAAAAAACTGGCAGATCCTTGTGGGTCAAGATCCCAGATGAGAGTCTTTTTTCCATCAAGGGCTGAGAGGTAAGCCAGATTAATTGCGGCGGCTGTTTTACCAACACCGCCTTTAAGATTATATAATGCTAGTGTTGTCATAGGATATAAATATACAAAACCTTTAAAATAAAATGGTACCGGCTTAAAAATCCAGCCTCATTATCTTATTTTATTCAACAATACTGTCAATACATGATTGCCCTATTCAGGTAATTTTTACAGGAAATGTGAATTTTCAGGCTTTCATTTCTTCCAGATCTCGCTGGAGTCTGAACATTTCATCCCTTAAGCGGGCTGCTTCAATAAAGTCGAGATCTCTTGCAGCTTTTTCCATCAGCTTTTTGGTCTGACTGATTTGTTTTTCCATTTGAGGAATGGTTGTATAAGTGGTTTGCGCTTCTGCTGCCAAAGGCAGTTTAGCTGGGTTTGTCTTTACAACTTTACTGTCTGGATCGAAACCATAAATATCCAATACAGCAGTCTGTTGCATGATTTGTTGAATACTTTTGATGATCGTTTGTGGAACTATACCGTTACTTATGTTATAAGCAACCTGTTTTTCTCTTCTTCTGCTGGTCTCATCAATGGTACGTTGCATACTTTCTGTCATTTTATCAGCATAAAAAATGACCAGTCCGTCTACATTTCTGGCTGCACGGCCTGCAGTTTGAGTAAGTGATTTTTCATTACGTAAAAATCCTTCTTTATCTGCGTCCAATATGGCCACCAGGGTTACTTCAGGCAAATCCAAACCTTCCCTTAAGAGGTTTACGCCCACTAGTACATCTATTTCACCTAAACGTAATTGCCGCAATATTTCTACCCTGTCCAGGGTATCCACATCACTATGAATATATTTTGATCGGATATTGATTCTTCCCAGGTATTTATCCATCTCTTCAGCCATTCTTTTAGTCAGGGTCGTTACAAGTACCCTTCCCCCTTTCGATACCCGTTTATCGATTTCATCCAACAGATCATCGATCTGGTTTACACTTGGCCTTACTTCAATGGGCGGATCCAGTAATCCGGTTGGTCTTACAATTTGTTCAACAATGGTTCCACCTGTTTTTTCGAGTTCATAATCACCCGGAGTTGCGCTAACAAACACAGTTTGACCAATTAGGCTTTCAAATTCATGGAAATTGAGTGGCCGGTTATCTAAAGCACTGGGTAGCCTAAATCCATAATCCACCAATACCAGTTTTCTGCTCCTGTCACCACCATACATGCCTGCAACCTGTGGAATGGTCTGATGACTTTCATCTATGATACATAAAAAATCTTTTGGAAAATAGTCGAGGAGGCAGAATGGTCTTGTGCCCGATTTTCTGCGGTCAAAAAATCTGCTATAGTTTTCGATTCCACTGCAATAACCGAGTTCCCGGATCATTTCCAGATCGTATTCTACCCTTTCTTTTAAGCGTTGTGCCTCTATCACTTTGCCAGTTTGTTTGAAATATTCAACCTGTAGGGTCATTTCATCCTGGATCTCGTGCATTACTTCTACCAGCATATCTTTTGGGGCCAGGTACAGATTGGCGGGAAATATTGCAGCATTTTCCATGGTGCCTATTCGTTTGCCACTGCTTAATTCAAGTGTTTCTATTTCATCGATCTCATCGCCAAAAAATGAAATTCTATAACCATAATCTACATAAGGCAAATTGATATCAATAGTATCTCCTTTTACCCTAAATGAGCCTCTTCCAAATTCACCTTGCGATCTGTGATACAAGCTATTTACCAGTGCATGTAAAAACCCTTGTCTTGATAGAGTTTGGCCTTTTGAAATCCGGATTATACCATTTTCAAACTCTGTTGGATTACCCATACCATAAATACAGCTTACACTGGCTACAACGATGATGTCCCGCCTACCGCTCAATAGCTGAGCAGTGGCCTGTAACCTGAGTTTATCCAGTTCTTCATTGATGCTGAGGTCTTTTTCAATATACACGCCGCTTACCGGAATATATGCTTCAGGCTGATAATAATCATAATAACTTACAAAATAGCCCACTGCATTTTCCGGAAAAAATTGTTTAAACTCCCCATACAGCTGGGCAACCAGCGTTTTGTTATGGGTTAGAATAAGCGTTGGTTTCTGGACCTGCTGAATGACATTTGCCATGGTGAATGTCTTACCACTACCGGTAACACCCAATAGGGTTTGATATTTTTCGCCATTCCTGATGCCTTCCACCAGTTGTTGGATGGCCTGAGGCTGATCACCGCTGGGTTGATATGATGCTGTTAAATTAAATGGCATGTCTGTAAAGGTAATAAGTCGCTTTGCTAATTCATTGTTTTAATATCATTAAAAAGCCCCGGAAAGTTACTCCGGGGCTTAATGATCAGGCTTATGCTTTATTATTACTGTTTAGCCGCATTCTTGAGATAAGTGGCCAGTTTATTGATGGCATCTGCATCTACAATAATCTGATCCTGTGCTTCCTGCCAGTTGCGCTGTTCGATGGCTTCACGGATACCGGGCATTGTTTTAACACCATAACCTGTATAAAAACCAGGTGCATACAGGGTATGTCTGTACCAGGGCCTGCGGGGCAATCCTCCGGTAGAAAGTAACTGTTGTTCTGCCCGGTATAATGCCTTATTCAGTGCATCATGGTCTGCCGCAGTATTCAAGGATTTAGTCCAGGTCGAAGCAATGGCTCCGGCACTTTTATCCAACGCTGCCAGTGCATTTTGCAAAGGGGCAAAATTCAGATAAGGTACTTCGGATTTAAGCACCGGAATTTTAAGGTTTTTCTGAGGATCATTAGCCAATTCATACTGCTTGGTTTTAATCAGTTCATTTTCTATTTCAGTATTTTCCCGGATCTGATCTGTCAATGCAATCAGCTCAGAAAGATATCCATTGACAACTTTAGAAAGATTTTTGAAATCGAATGGAAGGAGGTCAGCATCTGCCAATCTTAACGCTGCATGCCCTGCAGTTTTAGACAATGCAACACCATATTCAAAACTGGGATCTTTAAACCTGCGATAATCATCATAACTATCATAAATAGAATGATATTCACCTCCCGGATCTTCTCCACCATAACCCAGATTCAATGCCGGTACACCCAAATGCTGGATAAAACTGCTATAATCCGAACCTGATCCCATTGCTTCCAATGGGAAATCCTTCCTGTTCAGTGCTTCTTTTTTCGCTTTTACAGATTTTGTCCTGATGGCTTCAGCCGCTTTTCTGCGTTCAAA
>Ga0364859_10443_pt1 | contig 21210 bp, 18 predicted proteins | sample ExccelAu500001D3_FD_206911 | JGI IMG/M metagenome (GOLD analysis project Ga0364859, IMG submission 206911) | Enriched cells from Trout Bog Lake Hypolimnion, Wisconsin, USA - BchlTB.Aug20.5000.01 .D3 | ecosystem: Environmental > Aquatic > Freshwater > Lake > Hypolimnion/Profundal zone | place: USA... | reverse complement strand
GTGCTAAATAGACCCCTCTGTGGAATAGATAGGCGAAAAAGTCTTTAAAACGCCCTTCATCCAAAGCAATTAAATCCGCTCTCCCTTCTACTTTGCCTACCCCAAAAAAGAAGGTAAACATCGAGCCTGCGCTCTGAATGGTGACAGGTAACAGCTTCTTATCAATTAGCGCGCGGATAGGCGCTAGAAATGTTGTGAGACGCTCCTCAAGAGATTCATAAAACCCCGGAGCCTCTAAAATCTGCAATGTGGCGTTTCCCGCACACATCGCCAACGGGTTTCCAGAAAGGGTCCCTGACTGGTAGACAGCTCCCAGAGGAGCGAGCAGCTCCATGATCTCCTTGCGGCCACCGACTGCGGCTGCAGGAAGGCCCCCTCCGATGATTTTACCCAGACACGTGAGATCGGGAATAATCCCATATTCCCCTTGAGCCCCTCGAAGACCAATACGAAATCCTGTAATCACCTCGTCAAAAATGAGAACAATCCCCTTTTGAGCCGTCTCCTTTCTCAACATCTCTAAAAACTCTTCATTGGCTCTGACAACACCCATATTACCAGCCACAGGCTCTAAAATCACAGCCGCAATGTCCTCTCTTGAACGGATAAAGGCTCGACAAGTCTCAATATCATTAAAAGGGAGAGAAGCTGTGAGCTGAGCCAATGCCTCAGGGATCCCCAGAGAAGAGGCCCCAGGCAGGTGGGTAACGCCAGAGCCGGCTTTAATCAACAATCCGTCTGAATGCCCATGAAAATGACCATCAAATTTGATGACCAGCGATTTACCTGTAAAACCCCGAGCTAAACGAACAGCTGTCATCGTCGCTTCCGTTCCAGAGGAGACAAAGCGCAGTCTTTGCATCGAGGGAAAATGGGAAATAATCCGTCTTGCAAGTTCCTCTTCAAAAGGAGTGGCAATGCCAAATGAAGTCCCTTTGTAGAGCTGCTCTTGTATTTTTTTCACAACGGGCTCTGGAGAGTGACCTAAGATAAGGGAGCCCCAACTCTGACAAAAATCGATATAAGTATGTCCATCAACATCCACAAGGGTATCCCCCCTCCCCTCTTTAACAAGAAGAGGTTCTAAGGGCATTCCTTTAAAAGCGCGCACAGGAGAATTCACTCCCCCCGGCATCAACTGGCAAGAACGTTCGTACAAAGCTTGAGAGAGCGGGCGATTTTTTAACATAAAACTCCGTTAATTAAATAAACGGACACTGTAAAACAGATTAAGAGCCTCTGTCAAGGACTCAAATGGGAGCCTTGGCAGGTAAAATACGCCTCTTTTTTTCTGACGTTTGCAAATATTCATTCCTTTTCTTTATACTCGGCAAACTCAAGTTGATTCAAGGAGCCTCATGCCGACTAAATTTCTGGTGTACTTTTCTCTCATTGCGCTCACCTGTGCTCCTATGCATTCTCTGGTTGCAGCCTCTCAATCGGTTGAAATCTTCGAAGAAAAAAAGGTCGCTCAACTCCAGATCCAGGCGGAAAATCTCCCTCCTAATGCCTCTTTTGACTCGAAAGTGGTCTTATCTCGCCTTAAAACAAAAGTAGGGGATCCTTTTTCCCAAATGACTTTTGATAACGACCTAAAAACCCTCTCGAATGAATATGATCGCGTCGAGCCGATTATCCAAGTCAATAATGGAGAAGTTTATATCACCATCAAGGTATGGCCAAGACCTACGATTCGCACGATCAAGTGGAGCGGGAATACTTACATTAAGACCAAAGCTCTACAAAAAGAATTAGGAGTCAAACCTAACGCTGTCTTTAATCGACAGGCATTCAACAAAGCGTTTAACAAGGTCAAAGAACTCTACGTCAAGAAAGGGTATTTTGAGTCCCAGCTGCAGTATACGATTGTCCCCGATAGCAAAACCAATGAGGTCGATATCTTCATCGATGTCATGGAAGGGCGATCAGGAAAAATCGATAATATTATCTTCAAAGGATTTACAAGCCATGAACGCAGCGATATCTTGGGAATGGTCTACACAAAAAAATACAGTCTCTTTACCAGCTGGTTTACAGGAACAGGGACCTACCGAGAAGAAGCACTTGAGCAAGATAAACTGACCATTGTCAACTACCTCCAAAATCATGGCTATGCGGATGCAAAAGTAGATATCTTAGTTAAAGAATCGAAATCAGAAGGAAAGATCATCTTAGAAATCGTTGCGGAAAGGGGCCCTGTTTTCCATTTTGGCACGATCACATTTAAAGGCAATACACTCTTTACCAATAAAGAGATCGATACACTGTTTAGTGCGCGATCAGGAGAGGTCTACTCCCCTGAAAAATTGCGCCAATCGATGCAAGCAATTAAAGATCTCTACGGACGCAAAGGTCATATCGATGCAGAAGTGCAATACGAAACACAGCTTGTCGGCAATGAGCCGGTCTACAACGTATATTACCAAATTGAAGAAGGCACTCAATACAAGATCGGAATGGTGAGGGTATTTGGAAATGCCCAAACAGAGGCCCATGTCATTTTAAGAGAATCACTCTTAGTTCCTGGCGAGACATTTGACACCGCCAAGCTGAAGGCAACCCAAATCCGCCTTGAAAATATGGGGTACTTCAAAAGTGTGAACGTCTATGCTGTACGGACACAAGATGACCTCCTATTAGGAGAAAACTACCGGGATGTCTACATTGAAGTGGAAGAGACAACAACAGGTAACGTCAGTCTATTCTTTGGATTTAGCAGTGCTGATAGCGTCTTCGGAGGGCTGGATCTTTCTGAGAGCAATTTTAACTATAAAGGGATTCCTCGCGTCTTTAAAGATGGCCTATCTTCTCTGAGAGGCGGGGGTGAGTATGCTCATGCTAGGGCGAACATTGGAGCTAAACAACGCACCTATACCATCTCCTGGTTGACCCCCTATTTTAGAGATACTCTCTGGAGAGTGGGCTTCGATGTCTCTGAATCACATAGCACTCTGATCTCTAAAGATTATGATATCCAAACAATCGGTTTCTCCCTCTATGCCTCTTACCCATTAAACCATTATTGGACCTTTGGAACTAAGTACCGATTCCGCAACTCTCAAGTCCACGTCCCCAAACACTCTTCCCCTCAGGAAAGAGAACAAGGACGTCATGATGGGGTGATTTCAGGAGTGGGATCTTCTCTAACCTTTGACTCAACCGATAGCGCAGTCAAACCTCATAATGGATTTAGATCTGCCCTAGAAGCTGAAATTGTGGGCGTCTTTGGAGACTACAACTATTTAAGATTTGGCTATGTCAATAGCTACTACGCGCAGCTCTGGAAACACGGGATTATGAAATACCGGTGGGATTTACGCTTTATCGATCCGATTTTCAAAACCCATTCTCCTAATGATATTCCTTTAAGTGAACGATTCTTCATTGGGGGACTGAACACAGTACGTGGATATAAAGACTTTGATTTGGGCTCCCACTTCAAAAACACACACGATCCTGAGGGGGGGATCTCCACAACAGTTCTATCCGTCGAATTCTTGCAAGAGCTCTTTCCATTTATGGATCTATTTGTCTTTGCGGATGCTGGAAGCATCTCCATGCACAGATTTACATTTTCCACATTTAGATTATCGACCGGATTTGGGACTCGATTGGAGCTGATCAATCGGATGCCTGTGATTTTGGGGATGGGCTTTCCTGTGAACAAAGATCATCATAGTGAAGTCCGCAAGTTCTTCTTCTCCATGGGAGGTCAATTCTAAAAAACTTTTGTTTCAAATAAAAAATAACAGGATCAAGCTTCCCGTTCCCCATCCTGTCCATCTTAATATCCTGTTATTTTTTCTTTTTCCACTAAGGTTTTTCTTGCACTTGTGGTATAGTTCCCCGTTGTTGTTTCGACTCTGCCCCCTTTTCTAGAAGGGAGCAGAGTCGAAACTATAACTTTTTTGAGGAGACAATCAAATGAAACGTTACTTAAAGCTAGCTCTTTTAACGACTCTATTTTGCACATCGGCTTTTGCTGCTGAATCCGCTCAATCCTTTGGTGTGGTCAACTTCGGAACATGTGTTTCCGATTCTAAATTAGGCATTCAAGAGCAGGCTTCGTTTGAAGCTCTCAAAAAACAGATGGCTTCTCTTCTTGAAGATACAGAAAAACAACTCAATGATTTAACCGCAAAATTCAACGATCCTGATTATCTAGACGGTCTTTCCCCTGAAGCAGAAGAAGAATTAAAAAATAAATTCCGCTCACTTAATGAAGATTTAAATCGCTATCAGAATCAGTATTATCAAGTGATGAATCAAGCCAATATGAGAATTGTTCAAACTCTATCCAACGGGATCAATACCGCTTCTGAAAAAGTGGCTAAAGATAAGAAACTCTCCGTAGTTTTCAATAAAGAAGCTTGTTTCTATTATACACCTGCTTTAGATGTCACTAAACTTGTGATTGCTGAAATGGACAAAGCCTTTGTTCCTGAGATGAAAAAACCTACAACCACTCCAACTGAAAACCCAACAGATGGAACTCAAGCAGAACAAAAGCAGAAGTAACGGCTATGACTCTTAAGAAGTATACCCTTGCGGAACTTGCAACAATGACGCAGTCCACCCTGATTGGCAATCCTGAGCATTGCATTACAGGGGTGGATGCTCTTGATTCAGCAGGCCCCCATGATGCCTCTTTTCTAGCTAATCCCCGTTATCACTCTCTTTTAAAAAACAGTGATGCCGGGGTGATTTGTGTCGATAGAAAAGCCCCTCTAGAATCGGGGAAAAATCTTCTTGTTTCAGACGACCCTTCCGTCTCTTTTCAACGCATCATGCGCGCTTTTTTCTGCCCAGATGAGAATTTGTCTGGTTTTATCGGGATCCACCCCACGGCAGTGATTCACCCTTCCGCAAAAATCGGTAGAGAAGTACAGATAGGACCTTTTGTGGTCATTGATCAGAACGCTGTGATTGGTGACAACACCCGCTTATCTGTGTTCGTTTCTGTGGGACCTGGTGTTCAAATTGGATCTGACTGCCATCTCCATCCTCATGTCACAATACGTGAGGGATGTATAATCGGCAATCGGGTGATCATTCAACCAGGAGCTGTCATTGGTTCTTGCGGCTTTGGATTTAGCACAAATGCTAAAGGAGAACATGCAAAACTCGAGCAGCTGGGCATTGTGCTCATTGAAGATGATGTAGAAATCGGAGCCAACAGCGCTATTGATCGAGCGAGATTTAAAACAACACGGATCTCTCAAGGAACCAAAGTCGATAATCTTGTTCAAATTGGCCATAACACCCAGATCGGACCTCACAACCTCATTGTTTCCCAAACAGGCATTGCAGGCTCTGTTAAAACAGGTCGCAATGTGATCTTCGGAGGACAGACCGGCATCGTAGGACACATCGAAATTGCAGATCAGGTGATCATAGCCTCTCGTGGTGGCGTTAGTAAATCGATGACTAAAGCGGGTAGATACGCCGGGGTACCTGTGCAGCCTCTTGCAGAACATAACAGGCAGCAAGTACACCTACGGAAAATAGAGGAATACGTTAAACACATTCAGAATCTAGAAGAAAGACTGAAGCGATTAGAAGAAAAATCCTAAAACACGCTCTGCGCGTGTTTTAGAATTTCTTGTCGATTAAATCTTAATGAAACGCTCTCCGGGTCTTCCACCTGGAGCCGCAGGATTTGGAGCAGGCGATACGCCAGGTCTTCCACCTGCACCTGGTGCCATACCAGCACCCATTCCTTTAAGAGAAGGCACTTCTTTCCCTTCACAAATATCTTTCGCTCTAGCTCTCCAACGTTCGACCGATTCCACAAACAGAGGGGCAAAACGTCTTAAAGAAGAGGCATCAGAACCTACGCCCATCTCTATAACGGCATGCATCAGAATTAACTCTTCAGGAACGGCTACCCCGATTCCTCCTCCAGCCATCTGACCGCCCAACATCGATCCCTCTAACAACGACTCATAGAGACGTAAACGGATCTTGTCATCCTTAGGAAGACCATCCAAAATCGGTGAATAAAGGTAAAGACGATCTGAGTTAGCCTCGAATGTTAAATGCAGTGAAAAGGTATTATCAATCCCCAATATACAGGTGTGGTTTTCATCGAATGCCAATTCGAGATTGAGTTCTTTCCCGAATTCCTTGAGATTTTGCTTGGCATTTTCCAATGACATGAAGAGCCTCCTTAAAATGATTAAGTTCTAGTTTTAGTCGCAGTCTCTTAATTTTCGACTCACGCAACATATGCTATCTTAGGAAGAATGTAATTTGTCTTAAAAAATAGCAACAAAATAATGATCAAGATTTTCACCCAACGAGTGGAATCCTCTCACGCTTCTTCCAAAGCCGTATAGACTCATCCTATCAAAAACAACCTCTTCATTCAATGGAATTACTATTTTAATCTCTTTCTTGCCAGTAAACCCTCATTGGGGTAACGTCTGACTAGCAAGAGATGAATAAATACAGATGCTATTTAACATAAATGAGTTACAATAAAATAGAGAAGCTTCAAATCATTCAGAAGAGGGGCTCTCCCTCCCCTCTTGGGGTCAGCAAAAAAGAAGAGGGAATTAATTTCGCGCTGTTCTCTCAACATGCTCATGAAGTCACTCTACACCTCTTCCTCAAAGGGGAACAATCCCCTTTTGTGAGTTTTCCACTCAACCCACAAACACACAAAACAGGGTGGATCTGGCATATTTGCCTTGAGCATACTCTCTCCAAAGAGGGAGTTGAATTAGAGTACGCTTATCAAGTTAATGGCAGTGATATAGACCCCTGTAATCGATTTGATCCCAAACTGCTCCTCTCAGACCCTTACGCACTAGGACTTAACACCCCTCATAAATGGGGCGACCGTCATCGCCCCATTCCCAGAGGAAGGGTCATTCTTGATCGACCTTTTGACTGGGAAGGGATCCTTTCTCCAAAAATCCCTCTAGAAGAGCTTGTGATCTATGAACTGCACGTGCGCGGCTTTACAATAGCCCCTTTGAGCCAAACCAAACAGCCCGGAACCTTCCTCGCCCTCATTGAGAAAATCCCTTATCTAAAGAGTCTGGGAGTCAATGCAATTGAATTGATGCCTATCTTCGAATTCAATGAGGCTGAACTCACAAGAATCAACCCCAAAACAGGCGAGACTCTGATCAATGTGTGGGGATATTCCACAATTAATTTCTTTGCCCCCATGAATAGATATGCCTCTTCTGATGCCACGCTGAGTGCGATCGATGAGTTTCGTACTCTGGTTCGAGAAATGCACAGGCACGGGATCGAGGTCTATCTTGACGTGGTTTACAATCACACTGCCGAAGGGGGTACAGACGGCCCTTCCCTTTCATTTAAAGGGATTGACAATCAAGTCTATTACATTCTCAATGCCGAAGGGGAATACCTTAATTTCTCAGGTACTGGGAATACATTTAATGCCAACCATCCAGTCGTCGCAGAATTGATTCTCAGCTCTCTTCGTTATTGGGTTAAAGAGATGCAAGTGGATGGATTTCGCTTTGACCTAGCTTCTTGTCTGACAAGAGACAAACAGGGAGTTCCTACCCCTTTTCCCCTCGTCATCCAAATGATTACAAGCGATCCTCTTTTAGCAGATGTTAAATTGATCGCAGAAGCCTGGGATGCCGCAGGGTTGTATCAGGTGGGAAATTTCCCTGGTGATGAGCGCTGGTTAGAATGGAATGGCAAGTTCCGAGATACGGTGCGCCGCTTCATTAAGGGATCCGACAATCAAAGTGGCCCGTTTGCCAAGGCCCTTTCTGGCTCACAAGAGCTCTATGGCCATAATAAATCCCCTTCTCATAGTATTAATTTCATCACAGCACATGATGGATTTACCCTATATGACCTAGTGAGCTATCAGGATAAACACAATCTTGCCAATGGGGAAAATAACCAAGACGGCACGTCCGATAACGCAAGTTGGAACTGCGGCCATGAAGGAGAGACAACCGACCCTCTGATTTTAGATTTAAGAAAAAAACAAATGCGCAATCTTCATATGGCTCTCATGTTATCAATTGGCACGCCAATGATCATTATGGGAGATGAATATAGCCATACAAAAGGGGGGAACAACAATACCTATTGTCAAGATAACAAGGTCAATTGGTTTTTATGGAATCGATTAAATGAAGATAAAGGATGGGTGCGCTTTTACAAATTGATGATTGCATTTCGCAAAAACAACCCTCTACTCAAACGCTCCCAATTTCTCACAGAAAAAGAGGTGTTATGGCACGGACTTGTGCCTCTCAAAGCCAATTGGTCTGCAGACAATCGTTTCATTGCCTATACATTAGTAGATCCGATCCTAGAAAACTCTCTTTATGTCGCCTTTAATGCAGCCTTTACACCTGCAACCTTGCATCTGCCGACTCCCCCAAAAAATAAACAATGGTACAGGATCGTCGACACCTCAATGAGTTCTCCTGAGGATTTTTTAGAACATCCTCTAGAAAAAGCCCATTTGGGTGAGATCTATCAGCTGCCCCCTTACTCAGCACTGATTGCAAAAGCACTTTGAGGGAATTCCTCTTTCTGATAAAATGACAAATCAACACTACATCCGATTTGGAGGCTGTACTCATGTCAAAATCTTTACTCAGCTTATGTGCAATAGCTCTTATAACTTGCGGATGCCACGAAGATTCATCAAATGGATCTCCCGTATCCTTTCAAACATCAACCTCCACTCTTCCGATTGTTTCAGTGGTTCCCCTCATTGACAATACAAAAAACGACTATGCATGGAGCCTATCTGATGAGCTCTCGTCTGCTTTATATGCCAATCTATCGCAACGAGATCGGGTTATTCTCAATTCCTCTTCTAAAGTCAGAGCAAAAGCAAAACCTGCCTTAGAACAACACAACCCCTTTGATAAAGATCTCTCCTGGATGAAAAAAACCTTTCAGGATGAAGAATTTGTTGTTTTTCTTGAACTTGTAGAGCATGAAGAGGTTCTGAATCAAAGCCGATCAAAGCCGATCGATCCGAGCCTTTGCAGCGCCGAATTGCGCATGAGCATGCGTGTCCGCGTTATCGATCTACGCTCAGCGGAGCCTCAAATTGTCTTACAAGAACTGATTCATGATACCCATCCGATCCTCGCACAATTCAATCAGGTGAATTTTTACCAAGTCCCCTGGAAAGATCAAAGCTTTAGCATCTCTCCTGTGGGAACAGCTCATGGAAAATTCACTAAGGAACTCTCTCAGCGTATTGAAGATTATATCCTGATTGCGTTAAAGAAATAGTTAACTTAACTTTGTGCATTTTTGGACTAAGTTCGACTTTGTACATTTTTGACCTGAATACCGACGTCTATTTACTCTCGGCCGAGAGTAGATAGACGAGGCAGTCGAGTCAAAAATGTACACAGTCGAGCTGAATGCACAAAGTCGAGGACACCCAAAGCCCCATAGACATGCAAGAATACGCAGATTACATCAAGTCTCTTCTTTTTTTTGGATTTTTAAGCATTATTTTTTTGCGCATCGCTCAGAGCACAGGTTTTTTTCGTTTTCCTACTACCGTTCATAGATCTCCAACTGTCTCATTGAAAATGGTCATCGTGATCTTTGCCATCTACTTGAGCATCACAAGTCTTATTGCTCCTTCGTGTGGGTGGCTCATGGAGTCCTTTTATCTCAAATGGTTCAAAATACCTCCACCAGACAGCGCTTTTGGTTTTTTACAACTCATTTTTTTAACTCTGATCTTTCTTTTATTCTACCTCTATTCTAGGTCTCAAAACTCCCGCTTATTTAAAGAAATTTGGAAAAATCACGCCATAGAGCGCCCTCAACTAGTTTCCGTTGATCTTGGCATGGGGATCCTCACCTGGGTGATTGCATTTCCTCTTGTAACAGCAGTCGGCCAGTTGATTGATCTAATCCTCTACTTCTTTCTCAACGTCGAAGGATACGAGCAAGTCGCTGTGCACTATCTTAAAACCACTCTCGAATCCCCTCCCCTACTCGTCATGGCCCTGCTGACAATTCTAATTGCAGCACCTTGCATCGAAGAATTTTTATTCCGCGGCTGCCTACAAACATTCCTCAAACAATACATGAGCACAAAAGGGGCTATCCTATTCACCTCCGTCTGTTTTTCCCTTTTTCACTTCTCCTTAAGTCAAGGTCTAGGCAATATTTCTTTATGTGCCTCTTTATTTGTACTCGCTCTCTTTTTGGGATTCATCTACGAAAGGCAAGGATCGTTGTTTGCCTCCGTGGGATTGCATATGACATTTAATTTGGTGAGCACAGGAAGAGTTTTATTTTTCCCCTAAACGGAGGTCTTATGAAAGTATTAGGGATATTACTGACAAGCTGCACACTGTTAAGTGCAACACCAAGTGAAGACCTTGTTGAGATCACAAAAGACCACACGCAGTTTGCCTTTTCCCTTTATCAACACACAAATCCCCTAGAACAGAATTTCCTCTTCTCTCCCTATTCTGTTGCCAGCTGCCTCTCCATGATCTATTTGGGAGCCAGAGGAGACACTCAAAGTCAGATGGAAAAGGTGCTTCATCTGGAAATCGATCAAAAAAATGTAGCTAAAACCACCTCTTTACTCATTGACTCCTTAAGCCCTAAAAGCGGCGAGAAAAACACCTATAAACTTCTCAACGCTAACTCCCTGTGGGTTGATCAAGGGGTTTTTCTTCTGACCGATTTCCGCTTTGCAATCGACAAACAATTTAAAGCCAGCATCAATAAAGTCAATTTTACTAAACCCCCAGAGGCTTTATCGACAATCAATAGCTGGGTGAATGATCAGACTCAACATAAAATCCCTCAAATTCTCTCATCCAATGACATCAGTGAGCTCACACGGCTAGTTTTAATCAACGCGATTTACTTCGAGGGACGCTGGAGATTCCCCTTTGATCCTGCCAAGACTCAAGATTGGCCTTTCCACCCCACTCCCGATACGAGCATTCCCACCAAAATGATGCAACAGATAAAAACCGTTCCCTACTATGAGAATGAACTCGTTCAAATCGCAGCACTCCCTTTTGAGGGCAAATCCAGCGCAGAGGGAGAGTTAGCTTTTCTTGTAATTTTACCTAAATCGGCTGAAAATTTTGAGATGATGCAAGGGGAACTGGTGAACGAATTTACCAATTGGGTTTCCTCCCTAAATCCCACAAAAATCGATCTAAAAATCCCTAAATTTGTTCAGAATACAAGGCTAGATTTGAATCAAGTGCTACAAGAGATGGGCATGGAAGATGCGTTCGACTCTGAGGCTAACTTTACTGGGATCGACGGGATGCGTGACCTGTTCTTAAATAAAGTGATTCACCAAGCCTATTTTTCTATTGATGAATTAGGCGTCGTGGCCACGGCTGCAACAGCTGCTAGCATGAACCTAACAAGCGCTCCTACAAAAGAGCCTCCCCTTTCTTTTTATGCAGACCACCCCTTCCTCTACTTCATTATCGATTTGAAATCGCAAGAACTGCTATTTATGGGGAATATGGCTCAACCTGGATCCCATTAATGACTTATCTGGAAAGCTTCGGCATCACCGACATTGGTCTTTCTCGAGAAAATAATGAAGATGCATTTGCTGCTGTCACAGAAAAACGCTTTTTTTGCCTCGCTGATGGAATGGGTGGGCATTTGGCAGGAGAAATCGCCGCTGCATCTGCACTCGAAAGCCTATGCCATTCGATCCAAACAGCCCCTTGTATGAGTCTTGAAAAAACCTGCTCCTTTCTCAGATCGGCTATGGCAAGAGCAAATACCCATGTCATCAATAAAGCCACAACCCATCCCGAATATGCGGGAATGGGAACCACCTTAAGCTGCTTTATGCTGACTGATCAACATCTTGTCTATGCCCATATTGGAGATAGCAGACTCTATCGCTATCGCAACCGTCTTGTACAACTCACACAAGATCATTCCCTGCGCAAAAAAAGCCAAACACAAACAGCTATCTATCGCAACCACCACATCATCACAAGAGCCATTGGAACTCATTCCATTATCCTCCCCGATTTGGGGGTTATCCCCATTTATTCAAATGATCTTTATATGCTCTGTAGCGATGGTCTCTCTGACTATGTTCCCGAAGAGATCATGGCCGATGTATTAGCCTCCCCCCTTTCAATCCAAAAAAAAGGGGAAATCCTCGTAAAATTAGCGCTAGAAAAAGGGGGACGTGATAATATCACCCTTCTTCTTGTTCAAGTCAGCTAATGCAAAGAATTTATTTAGACAATAACGCCACAACACAGATCGATCCCGAAGTGATAGAGGCTGTGCGTGCAGAACTCTCCTTTGCCCCTAGCAACCCCTCGTCTATCCATACAGAAGGGCAATCCGCAAAGAAACGGCTCAACCACTACCGGGAATCGATCGCCTCTTATTTGCGTGTTAAACCCAATGAAATTATCTTTACATCAGGTGGCACTGAATCGATGAACCTGCTTTTAAGAGGCTTATTTTCTCTTGAAATCCAAGGACATGCGATCTCCACAAACGGCGAGCACTCCTGTGTGCATAACACACTGCTAGATCTACAAAAAAAAGGACTCGACCTCACACTTGTGCCAATTGGCCTAAATGGGGCAGCCAGCGCCAGTCAAATTGAAGAAGCCATCCGTCCTGAGACACGATTGATCTCTGTATTTGCTAGTAACGGGGAAACAGGAGTAAAACACGACCTAAAGGCCATTGGAGAAATCGCCCTTAAACACCACATTCCCCTATTTATCGACGGAGTGGCGTGGCTTGGAAAAGAAGAATTAACACTCCACCCTGGCATCAGTGGAATCGGCTTTTCTGGACACAAATTACATGCTCCTAAAGGAACAGGATTTATTTATCTCCGCTCGGATGTCAAGCTCTCCCCTATTCTGACAGGAGCCCACCAAGAATACGGGTTAAGAGCTGGAACAGAAAACCTTCCTGGCATTGCGGGACTGGCCAAAGCCGTTGAAAAATTAAAGCAGTGCTTACCAGAGGCCATAGAGAGAATGACTACTTTAAGAAACCGATTAGAAGAAGGCCTCCTCCAGAAGGCAGAGCCCGCGCTCATCAATGGAATGGGATCGCGCATCTGCAATGTCTCCAATATCGCCTTCCCCAAAGATCTCGGAGAAGACCTTCTCATCGCCCTCGACATGGCAGGCATTGCTGTCAGCCACGGCTCTGCTTGTGCTTCAGGCTCACTAGAGCCCTCACGCGTTCTCACCCAAATGGGACTCCCCTTCTCTGTGGCAAAAGCCTCCCTACGCTTTTCCTTAAGTCGCTACACAACGGAAGAAGAGATTGAAAAAACCATTGAAATCACCTCTCAAATTGTAAACCAATTAAGAGGATAAAAATACATTTATGCGCATACAACGCCATCACATAGTGAATTCCAGACAGTTTGCCTACGAAAAGCTTTCATTATGGATCAAACAACAATGCCCTCATTTAGAGGGACAACCTATTTCTATGATCTCCCATAAATTTTTTTTATGGAGTGACTCGAGCCTAGATTGCGCCGTGCCAGGCCGTCACTACAGAGTGATCCTAACGCCGGGACAGAAATATGAATTTAAAATTGGAAATAACATTTTTCACGTACATGTCAATATAAATTGTACAGCTTGTGAGATGCCCCTACCTGACACTTCTCAAGTCGTGAATCTGCGCAAAGTTCAGAAGATAACACCCACTATCACTTGTCAAGAATTTGCTACGCAAAAACTCTCATTATGGCTACAAAAACAACACCCCAATTTAATGAAAGACCCTCTTTCCTTAAAAAGCAGTTCGACTCACCTATGGCCAAGTTCTGCTTTAGGCTGTAAAGAACCAGGAATTTGCTATACAGGTAGATTAACACAGGGCCATCGATATGAGTTTCAGATCGGAGATCACCAATTCTTTGTCCATGTGAACAAAGAACAAACCCTTTGCGTGATGCCCCTCTCAGAGCCACCTCAAGTTGTGAACCTACTCGAGGATCCAATGGCTAAGGCCTCCACGAAAAGAGCTCCTGACGAAGAAGGCTCAAGAAAAAGACCCCGCGAAATTGATTGAGAAATCGAGTAGGAGGGAGCCGTAAGGCTCCCGTCCTCTCACACCACCGTACGTACGGATCCGTATACGGCGGTTCTAGAAACCTCTGACATCTTTTGCTTCCCAAACAACCTCAAAATTTGGCCAACGGACGGGATTGAACCCCGTCCGTTGGCCAAATTTTGAGGTTGTTTGAGTATGTATTTACATGACAGAACAAGCACAACAACCTTGACTCTCTTCTTCAAGGAGGGGGAAAGTTTCATCAAGCCATTTTTTGGCTTGATCAACTGCTTTTTTAGGGATATATTCGCAGTCTAACTGCACCAGAAAGTCCGTTCCCTCTTGTTCTAAAAAAATCGCAGGAGCTGCCAGTCCTTGACAAGCTCGAGGAAAAAGCTTTGTGATACAATCACTGTGTGGACAATACGCACCTTTGATCTTGGATAGTTTCACCTTATAAAATGTCTCCAGATCTGTACGATTACTCTCAGGTCTTCGAGTTGAGAGCTCTAGGGCCGTATAAGTAGTATCTCCTTGAAAAGTCGTACGCCAGATACACCCTATTTTTATTTCATCAAAATTTTTATTAAAAACGGAATCAAGAAATCCTCGGTCAAACACATATTGTCTATAACCTTTATTCGAGGGAACTGTTAACACTTGGAAATCCTTGCCTGGCCACCCTGAAACTATAGAGCAAGAAGCAACCTCTGCAAGACGGTTAACTAAAGGGGGATTTGATGGAATTGTCATTGACATAGAGTAAACCTCTCTTTTTTAGAAATAATTTTGAGTTGATGGGAAATAGAGTACCAGAAACGCTCAAATAATAGCTAAACCCCAGTTATACCCAAACAACCTCAAAAAACAGTGCGGACTTGGATCACCTTAGCGCCAAGAAGGGAAGCCTCCTCCACAGTGAGCTCAAATTGATCGATACGGACCGATTCCCCTTTAGAAGGGGAATGACCGAGAGCCTTTGTCATGACTTCCTCAAGAGTTTCCGCATCTTGATACTCTAAGTTGACGTTAAATTGCTGATTCAACTCACTTAAGAGCATCTCTCCTTCAAAAGTGCGGTCTAATACGATATGGTAAGCTCTTGGCACCATCCCCTCATAGGACATCCACTGATCTGTGTTTCCGAAAATTTCATCGACAATCTCATCCAGCGTAAGAATCCCGACTGCTACCCCTTTTTCATTGAGAACAATCGATAAACTTTGGTTGTTACGCCGAAACTGCTTCAATAGATGCAAAATCGAGGTCTGCTCTGTAATAAACCAGGGTTGACGAGCATGATCTTTAATCCGTTTATTATCGGTTAGACGGAGCAGATCTCTTGGATAGGCAACAGCGACTATGTTCTGAGGGTTGCGGTGATAGATCGGAAGGAATGCAATCTGCTTCTCCCTGACAAGAGAGCGCATTTCACCCACTGTACAAAAAGAGGGAACAATCGGAACATGGGTCAAGGGGAGCATCAGATCTTTCGCTTTTTTGTTTTTCAGGGTAAAGATATGTGCCACCACTGTGTTAAATTCTTTGGTAGAGCTACTTGTCGTTAGAGTCTCATCTCTTTCTGAAATCATATTTTGAAGTTCCTCTCTAGAGAGATAAGCACCTGAAGAAACGGGCTTTCCAATTAACCGCCCCACCAATCTACAGAGTAAATCCAGTGCCCAAATCACCGGGCGCAACAGAAGAGAGAAAAAAAACAAAACTGGAATCCCTAACATCGCCACATGTTCGGCATAACGTCTTCCCGCAAACAGGGGTGATACTTCCGCAAAGATCAGAACAAGAATAACTTGAGAAAGTGGCGCCCAACTGGGGCTGAATCCCAGCGCATCATAAAACCGCCTTGAACACTCCGATCCCACAATTAAAGCGGTATTGACTCCGATTAGGGTCGTTCCAAAGAGGAGTGCAGGATGGTGCAACAGATAGCTGAGCCAGATCGCGCGTTTATCCTGTTTACTGACATAATATTGCAAGCGTACTTTATTAAAAGAAACAGCGGCCATCTCGACCATCGCAAAAAAACCTTGAATAACAAGGCAGGCAGCGATCATTCCTAAAAAAAATTGCCAAGAAGGGTGCATGATTAATCCTCCTTCTCAAGGGGAGAATGATCTTTTATTTTGCGGATGTAGATCCGCCGAATTCTCTTTAAATCTGCGGCCAGTACATGAAAAAAGAACCCTTGAAAGGTGTATTTGGAGCCTGTCTTAGGGATATCCCCCACTTGCTCTGTGAGCCATCCACCGACTGTGACCATGTTATTTTCACTGGTCACATTCACCAAAAAGAGCTCTTCCAATTCAGAGAGTTCCATTTTGCCGCTGGCGATAATGACATCTTCACCCGATCTTGTGAAATGACTCCTTGAATCTCTAGCATCAGCAATCTCTCCAATCACTTTTTCAACAAGATCCTCTAGTGCAATAAGTCCTGAAATCGATCCATACTCATCCACAACAAGAGCCAGCGACTCCTTCTTATCGTACATCTGACAAAGCAGCATCTCCGCACGCATCCCTTCATGAACAAAAAAGGGTTTTTTAATCAGAGGAATGAGATCTTCAGCTTGATGCAATGTCTCTTTGTGTAAAAAATAACACTGGCTTGTCATCATCCCGACTACATTATCAAGGGATCCTTTGCAAACAGGCAAACGGGAACACTCTTGATCGACAAATAAATGGATCAATTTAGAGAGAGGCTCATCTAAATCATAGAAGAGGACCTCTTCCCTGGGGCGCATCAACTCCTTAATCTGTGCTTCTTGTAGAAGGAGAAAGCCGCGGATGAGTTCCGCCTCTTCTTCATTTAATACGCCGTGATGTTTTGAGGTTTTCAGTGCATGTTGCAGCTCTTCACAAGAGATTTCTTCTTCAGTTTGTAGAAAAAAGAAAAGGATCCTAGAGACAACACTTGTCACAGCAATCAAGACTTTGCGAACCGGCAACAACACCCGCTGCACCTGGCTTAAAAAAGGCGCAATGCGATAGGCAATTGCCATATTGTGAGCCAGCCCGATCGATTTAGGAAGCACATCTCCAAACACCAGGGTCAAGACTAAGGGAACACCCACATTGAGTGCCCACCCCGATAAATCTCCAAATAAGCTAGAGGTCACGTTCTGAATCAAGATACTGATCAAGATATTCAACATCAAAACAGTGACTAGCAGATCTTTTGGAGAGGCTAATAACTTGGCAACCAGTTGCTTACGCGGGTCAGGATCTGTTTTAAAAACCTTGACCTTAATAGGAGAGAGGGAAAAGAGCGCCACCTCTGAAGAAGAAAAGAATCCCGCGGAAAGAATGAGTCCGATCAAAAACAGAACAAGTAAAATAAGCAAAACATTACCTTATCGAGGCAGAAGGGGCTTCGTTGTAGAAATAGACTTTGGATTGTCCTTCAGGAACCAATCCCAACACTTTCATCAAGGTCAATTGAATCCAATCAGGATCGCTCTGGCTATCAATCTGCAACACCAAATCCTGCTGAATAGTCATCAACTCTTGTCTTTCCTGCTGTAACAACGAGAGTTGATCATCTAAAGCGGAGATAATCTCCTCTTTTTTTCGGATTGAGCTCCCATAAATAGTGCCGCAAAGAGTGACAAAAAGAACGACCCACCAGTATCTAGAGAGGAATCTCTTAACAGGGATCTGCCAACCTAATGCTTCTTCTGCAAAATCATTCATAAGAAAATCAATCTCTCAAACCATCTGTATTATATTTAATTAACTACACGCTCCCGATTTTTATTACAACTAGAGTTTACCCCAGAGGCAACGTAATCCCCACTTGCTTCATATATTTTCCATTGCGATCCGCATAAGAGACTTCACACACTTCAGCCGCTTCATAGAATAACACTTGGGCTAGACCTTCATTAGCATAAATCTTTGCAGGTAAGGGTGTTGTATTAGAAATCTCTAGAGTGACATACCCCTCCCACTCCGGTTCGAAAGGAGTGACATTCACAATAATGCCACAGCGGGCATAAGTCGACTTACCAATACAAACGGTCAGGACATTGCGAGGGATCCGAAAATACTCCACACTACAGGCTAGTGCAAACGAATTAGGAGGGATGATGCACTCATCCGCCTCAACATCGATAAAAGCGCTGGGATTAAAATTTTTGGGATCTACAAGAGAATTATACAGGTTGGTAAACACCTTAAATTTACGCCCCACCCTCAGATCATATCCATAACTAGATAGCCCATAACTAATCACCTTTTTCCCATCGACATAACGCACCTGGGTATCGACGAAAGGCTCGATCATCCCTTCTGTTTCTGCCATTTCTCGGATCCATCGATCAGATTGTAAACTCATATTAGAACCCTTTTTAATGTTGTACGAGCAAAGTATGATGACGATTTTTATGGATTTTCCGCTAGGAAAATTTACATTACGAATGCCTCAAAATGCCGCCACAGACTTTCATATAGCGCATGAAATCGATTTCTTGCTACAGTTTTGTATATACACAAAAAAACGCCCTATGACAGACCCTTTTATTGAATCTTCCTGGTCTCAGCCGGATGAACCTTTTGAGACCACCCTTCGCCCTCAATCTCTTCAAGATTTTGTGGGACAAGACACGATTAAGCATAAGCTAGATGTTGTCATTCAAGCAGCCAAACAAAGAGGAGAAGCTCTGGGTCACTGTCTATTAAACGGACCTCCTGGATTAGGGAAGACAACGCTTGCTGCGATCATTGCTAAGACAATGGGGACCAAACTCATCGTTACCTCAGGTCCTGTCATTGAAAAGGCAGGAGATCTAGCCGGCATCTTGACGAATTTGAATCAGGGAGATGTGTTATTTATCGATGAGATCCATCGTCTTAACAGAGCTGTTGAAGAGTATCTTTACCCCGCAATGGAGGATTTCTCTCTCGACTTACTCATCGATTCAGGCCCTTCTGCTCGCAGCGTTCAGGTGAAACTCAAACCCTTTACGCTTGTTGGTGCGACAACAAGGTCAGGCCTATTGAGCAGTCCGATGAGATCCCGTTTTGGTCTCCACTTAAGACTCGACTACTACTCCCCAGAGGCGCTGCAAATCATTCTGCACAGATCCAGTCAAATTTTAGGCATTTCTCTCTCTCAAGAAGGGGCACTGGCGATTGCAAAAAGAGCGCGCGGAACCCCCCGTATTGCGAATAACCTCTTGCGTTGGGTCCGCGATGTGGCTCAAATTCAGAATCTCACTCACATCGATCACTCTCTTGCTCATGGAGCTCTCAATAAATTAGAGATCGATGAGAAAGGTCTAGATGAGATGGATAAAAAAATGTTACAACTCATCATTGATCACTATAATGGCGGGCCTGTCGGCATTAATACGCTGGCCGCGGCCCTTTCAGAAGAAGCACATACACTAGAAGAGGTCTATGAACCTTATCTGATTATGCAAGGATTTCTTAAAAGAACTCCACGCGGCAGAGAGGTCACGGGACTTTCTTATACACACTTAGGGCATCAAGTGCCTGTTCATCTTAAAAATGGAGAATCATTATGAAAGCACGCACCGCATTAGTGGCTTTTTCACTACTGGCAACTGGCTTTAGCACCTGTTTGACGTCAGTTTCAGCAACAGAAATCCCTACAGACCTGTCCCAGAAAGGTAAACCTGCTACGATCAAAGTCTTAATTGACACCCAAAAAGATAAAGTCCTTTTAGAAGCCAAAGGGTCTTATGAAATGTACAACCCCTTTAATGACATGTTACTCACCCAAGGCTCTTCAAAGAGACAATGGATCACTCCCTCTAAAAATGGCCTTGTCTGGGGAGAACTGATTCCAGGAAACTTTCAGATCCGCCTAGTTCCCCAAGATGCAAAAAGCACGCTGCTTATAGGAGGAGTTGAGTACCGAGGCTGTGTTGAAGTCTATGACATCAACGGCAAACTCTATGTTGTCAACGAAGTAGATATTGAGAGGTATCTCAAAGCAACAATGACAGCGCAATTTTCTAGTGAATTAGATGATGAAGTCATGGATGCAATTGCTATTACAGCCCGCACTAACGCCTATTACCTCACCAGCCGCAATCCGGTGACTCAGTGGCATGTCGATGCAAAAGAGGTCGGGTATCAAGGTTATGCAGTCACCCTGCAAAATCTCCATGTGGACAGAGCCATTAATAATACCCGCCACATGATTTTGACCTATCATGGAGTCCCCTTCCCAGCAACATGGACAAAAGATAGCGCCGGAAAAACAGCAGATTTCACAACCGTATTCCGCAAAAGCGCCCCAAGCCCGCAAGGCGTTGAGGCTCCTTTTGCCGCTCACGACCGAGATAAGCATACCTGGGCCTTTACTATTTCAAAACAAGATCTAGCAAAAGCTCTAGGCGCCGTGAAAGTCAATGAAATTGATCTCTACCAAGATCCCAAATCCAATAAAGTCTATGGAGCTCGAATCAAAGGGGACGATCAGTCTCATCAATTCGAGTTTACTAAGCTACAAACAGCCCTATCGCCTACTAAATTGAAAAGCAATGACTTTACCGTGCAAATCCAAGGGGATCACGTGCAGTTTAAAGGCTTTGGAGAAGGCTCTGGTGTCGGTCTTTGCCTGTTTAGTGCGATGGCCATGGCAGATAAAGGAGAAAAAGCGCCCAAAATTTTAGAAGCTTTCTTTCCAGAGACTAAATTAGAGCGCAAAAGAAGCTTGGAAGACAAAAAATAATTTTAAGTAGCCTCTAATGCTCTAAATTGATAACCTGATCTCTTTGCCGGGGAACTTATAGAGCGTCACAGTCTGAACCAGGTCAGGACCGGAAGGTAGCAGCCTTAAGGACTTTAAGTGGCGTGCTGTGAGATCTCTCCGGCTCTTTTTCCCTTTAAAATCTAATCGTCGCTCCAGCAAACAATCCATGAATAAGTCCATTGCCATGGGTTTGATCTCTCTTCCCTGCGCTATGACCGACACCCTTACTAATCTGTTCAGGAGCTAAACTCAATCCTGTTAGAAACAAAGCCTCATATCCCGCGTGCAAATTGAGCCAGCTGCGACACTCTATTCTCATTTGAGCCGATACATCTGCATAAAATCCAGGCTGCCACTTCTGAGCAGTTGAATCGCGCACCGCAATCAAGTTATTATAATCCCCTAAAAATTGACTCTGCTCTGTGC
>Ga0364859_10440_pt1 | contig 21366 bp, 19 predicted proteins | sample ExccelAu500001D3_FD_206911 | JGI IMG/M metagenome (GOLD analysis project Ga0364859, IMG submission 206911) | Enriched cells from Trout Bog Lake Hypolimnion, Wisconsin, USA - BchlTB.Aug20.5000.01 .D3 | ecosystem: Environmental > Aquatic > Freshwater > Lake > Hypolimnion/Profundal zone | place: USA... | reverse complement strand
AAAAGAAATAAACCTGTTTTTCAGCTCTCTCATAGGGTATATATCCATTGGGGTATTCCTGGTGCTTACAGGTATTTTTATGTGGGTTTTGCCCACCTATAATATTTTTGAATATGGTTTCGCCACACTCGACCAGTTATTTACCATCGGCCCTTTTGTTTTTTTATTTCTTATTCCGGCCATCACCATGCGGAGTTTTGCTGAAGAACAAAAGACAGGTACCATTGAAACCATCAGTACGCGACCCGTTACCGATTTTCAGATCGTATTTGGCAAATATCTAGCAGGTCTGGTATTAATCCTGTTTTCATTGCTTCCCACACTATTGTATTTTTATACTGTATTTGATCTTGCCTATCCGAAAGGGAATGTTGATACCGGTGCGGCATGGGGTTCTTATCTCGGTTTATTGTTCATAGGAGGGGCATATCTTGCCATTGGCTTGTTTTCATCCTCCATTACAGACAACCAGATCGTTTCATTTATTTTGGGAATGTTTTTATGTTTCTTTTTCTTTCAGCTGCTTGATTTTATGAAGGAGATCAGTTTTCTTACGCCGTTCGATTCCGTTTTTGATGCTTTGAGCCTTCAAAGCCACTATACTTCCATAAGCCGGGGGGTGCTTGATACCCGAGACCTGGTTTATTTCCTGAGTTTTATAGGAATATTTCTTTTTTCAACCAAAACCGTTATAGCAAGCAGAAAATGGTAAAAGAAACAGCTACCCAGGGCAGTAAAACTTTAGCATCCAAACGCATACAGGCATTGGTACAGGTATTGGTGGTTATTGGTATTGCCGTTACACTTAATATTATTGCCAAATATTATTTCAAACGGTTCGATCTTACCGGTGATAAAAGATATACCCTTTCTAAAACCACCAAAACCATACTTAAAGGTCTTAACGACCAGGTATTTGTAAAAGTATATCTTGATGGCAAAGACCTGCCGGCCGGTTTCAGGAAACTGAGTGAAAGCACCCGGGAAATGCTGGATGAATTCAGAATATACGGAGGTGATAAAATCCAGTATGAATTTACAGATCCTGAAAGCCTCGATCCCAAAGTGAAGGAGAACCTGTACAAGCAACTCAGCGCCAAAGGTTTGGGCCCTATGGAAGTAGATGTGAAAGGCGAAGAGGAAGAAACAAAAAAGACGATCATCCCCGGAGCTATTGTTACATACAATAATGTTGATTTCCCTGTAGAACTTCTCGACCAGGAACGAGGCGATATATCGCCTGATGAAACCCTGCACAATTCTACCATAGAACTGGAATACAAGCTTATGAATGCCATTCATAAACTGATGCAGACGCAACAGCCTAAGATCGCTATTATTGAAGGACATGGAGAATTAAGAAATCCTGAGATAGAAGATATTGCCCAAAGCCTGAGCCAATATTATAAAGTTGATTTTGTAAACCTGCCTGATTATAAAGTTGGCCGATTGGATCCATATGATGCCATCATTGTTGCCAAACCTGATTCTTTCTTTACAGAACTTGAAAAATACAAGATTGACCAGTTTATTATGAAAGGAGGCAAGGCTTTGTTCCTGATATCTACCTTAAAAGTTGATGAAGATAGTCTGATAAAAAAATCAGTTACTTTCTCAACGGTTTATAACACCAGTCTTATTGAAGATTTTCTTTTTAAATATGGCGTGCGGGTTAATTATGATATGGTGCAGGATCTTAATTGTCAGATGATTCCGCTGGTTACGCCTTATGGCAATACGGTGCAGCGAAACCTGATGCGATGGCCCTATTATCCGCTGGCATTACCACAAACCAATCACCCTATTGTAAATAACCTTGGTGCTGTCTGGTTTAAATATGCCAATTCTATTGATACCATCAATAACAAAAACAACCCGGATGTAAAAAAGACGGTTCTGTTGCAATCTTCACCTTATACGCGTGCTTTGTTGAATCCAGTAAGAGTGGACCTGAATCTTGTAAATGCCATTAAAAAGCAAAGTGCATTATTCAACCAGGGGCCAAAAATATTGTCGGTATTGCTGGAAGGTTCTTTCAGTTCCACCTTTCTCGATCACAGGCCTACACCAGAAACACTGGCAACGGGTGAATATGGGGTATTTAAAGAAAAGAGCAAGCCAACTAAGATCATTGTTGTATCTGATGGGGATGTTATTGCCAATCAGGTAGTTCATTCCACAAACCTGCCATTGCCGCTGGGTTACGACCGGTACAGCAACCATACTTTTAGCAATAAGACTTTTATTCTCAATTGTGTAGACTATATGATTGACGAGAGTGGGCTTATTTCCCTCCGCTCAAAAGACATACCCTATCGTCCGTTGGATAAAGGAAGAATAAAAGAAGAAAGGCTATACTGGCAGCTCTTTAATATGGCTTTACCGGTTGTGGTTATCATATTGTTTGGAATAATATTCAATTACATTCGCAGACGCAGGTTTGCCGTTTAATCATGAAGAAAAACACGCTTTTATATATTGTGGTTTTTATAGCGCTGGCTGTTACTGCCGCTGTTCTGGTATTAAAAAATAATAAGAGTACGCTTCCACAGGCACTTACCGATTTTGGATATGATGATACGGCATCAGTTTCTAAGATCGTTTTAAGCGATCATTATAAAAATGTGACTACCCTTGACAGAAAAAGCCGCGGACACTGGGTGGTGAACAATACATACAATGTAAACCAGGATAATATTTCCATGCTTCTGGGAACCATTAAAAATGTACAGGTAAAAAGCCCCATTCCCATACCTGCCAAAGATAATGTGATCAAAGATCTTGCGACCAATGGGGTAAAGATAGATATCTATTCCGGCCCGAATCTGGTAAAAAGCTATTATGTAGGCAGCCCTACACCAGACGAACTGGGTACACTTATGCTTTTAAAAGGGTCATCGCAGCCTTTTATTACATGGATTCCGGGCTTTAGCGGATATCTTACCCCGAGATATATTGTGCGGGTGCGCGACTGGCGGAGTACAGAAATATATAATCTGAGTCCGGCGGACATAAGCACTATATCCGTTAAATATTTTGACAACGAAAAAGAATCTTTTACTTTAAGGGTAAAAGAAAACATTTTCCTGCTTTACAAGCATGATACAACTGAAAAACCGGTAGAAGTAAATCAGCTGCTGGCCAAAAAATACCTTGCAGGTTTTGCGCAGGTAAATTTTGAAGGATTTGCGAATCTCAGACCATTGCAATCAGATTCCCTGTTCAAAAAAACACCTTTTGCTTCTGTAACTGTGGTTTGCAAAGGAAAAACATATCCGCCATTGATCCTTTACTACAAACAGTCTGATATGGCCACAAAAGATATCGGGAAAAATGATGTAGACCTCGACAGGTTTTATGCTGTAATGGGGGATAACCCGAAAGAGCTTTTCGAGGTGCAGACATATGCCGTTGGCAAATTGCTGGCTTTTTATGATGATCTTGCCCACGGCAAAGCCACTTATATTGCCAAACAATTGCAGTAAAAGGCAAGGAATTTTCAAATTTGGGAGCATTCCGGGATTCAGATATACTTAATTTGTGTTTTCCCTTTATGCTTGAAGCGAATTAATTATATTTGCCACCTAATTCTCAACAAACAAACGTAGATCAATATGAAATTTATATCTTCAACTACTGTATTGCTCAAGCAATTGCAGCTTATAAACGGGGTAATCGGCACCCGGACCGTTATTCCAATCCTTGAATATTTCCTTTTTGAGATTGAAGATGGCGTATTAACCCTCACAGCCACGGATCTTGAAGTATCTATGAGGAGTTCTCTGTCCGTAGAAGCCAAAGAAAGCGGTAAAATTGCCGTTCCTTCCAAGTTGATTATTGAAATCCTGAAAACCTTACCTGAGCAGCCCGTAACTTTTACTATTAATCAGGATGCTAAAACCGTAGAACTTACCAGCGACAACGGTAAATATAGAATTGCAGGCGAAAGTGCTGAAGATTTCCCCAAATTCCCAACGGTGGAAGGAGCTTCTGAAGCCAACTTCCCTGCTTCAGCTTTTGCTTCAGCCATTACAGCTACCAATTTTTCAATAGGGGTTGACGAATTGCGTCCAGCCATGACGGGTTTATACATCCAGATGATGCACGATGAAATCCGTTTTGTATCTACCGATGGGAACAAACTTGTACTGTTCAAACGTACCGACATCAGGCCTGAGCATGAGGATGCTTTTATATTGCCCCGTAAAGCATTGAATCAGTTAAAAAATGCGCTTCCTGAGGATGACGCACCTGTGAAAATGCAGTATAACAAACTGAATGCCCATTTTGAATTTCATAACCTGCACCTGGTTTGCCGTTTGATCGATGAAAGATTTCCTGATTACCAGGCCGCTATCCCGGTAGAAACGCCTAATAAACTAAAAGTGAGCCGGGAAGATCTGCTCAATGCATTAAGAAGAACTGTCATATTCTCCAATAAGAGCACCAACCAGGTTCGTTTTAAAATAAGCGGTTCCGAGCTGCAGATCACGGCACAGGATATCGATTTTTCAAATGAAGCACAGGAAAGGCTGAATTGCGACTATGAAGGAAATGATATGGAAATCGGGTTCAATGCCAGGTTTATGATTGATATGCTGGGCATTCTGCAGTCTGATGATGTAGTACTTTCTTTATCAGAATACAACAGGCCGGGCGTATTGCGTCCGCTGGATCAGAATCCGGGTGAAGAAATCCTGATGTTGCTGATGCCTATTGTTCTAAGTTTCTAGAGCATTACAATCAGGCCATGACAGCTACCCTCATAAAAGACATTCAGGTTGTAAACGAAGGCAGTGTTTTTGCTTCTGATATCCTGATAAAGGATTACAGGATAGAAAGGATTGCACCTGTTATTGATGGTCTTTCGTTTAAATGCAATGAGGTCAATGGCGCTGGCCTGCATCTTTTTCCGGGTCTTATAGACGATCAGGTTCATTTTCGGGAACCGGGAATGACTTATAAGGCAGATATTCAATCTGAGGCAAGGGCAGCAGTGGCAGGCGGTATTACTTCCTATATGGAAATGCCGAATACCATTCCACAGGCGGTGACCCAGGAATTGCTGGAAGAAAAATACCAGATCGGTGCTGCCCGTTCGCTGGCCAATTATTCTTTTTATCTGGGCGCCACCAATACCAATCTCGACGAAGTAAAAAAAACAGATAAAAGTCGTGTATGCGGTGTCAAAATATTTGCCGGGTCCAGTACCGGAAATATGCTGGTAGATGATCCTAAAACACTGGAAGGAATATTTTCAGAATGTGAATCTCTTATTGCCGTCCATTCTGAAAACGAAGAAATAATAAGGCGGAATCTGGAGCTGTTCAAACAGCAATTCGGCGATAATATTCCCATGAAAGCGCATCCTGCCATCCGCAGTATTGAAGCCTGTTTTACATCGTCGGAAAAGCTGGTGAATATGGCCAAAAAATTCGGCACCCGGCTGCATATCCTGCATATAAGTACGGCTGAAGAACTGGCCTTGTTCAGAAATGACATTCCCCTGAAGGATAAAAAGATAACAGCAGAAGCCTGCGTGCATCATTTGTGGTTTGATGCATCTGATTATGACCGTCTCGGAGGACTCATCAAATGCAATCCGGCCATAAAAGAGGCAAGACATAGGCAGGCCATCCTGAAAGCTTTGCTCGATGGTACTGTTGATATTCTGGCTACAGACCATGCACCACATACCTGGGAAGAAAAACAGAATCCATATCTGCAGTGTCCGTCGGGCCTTCCGTTGGCACAACACTCTTTGCAAATGATGCTCGATTTTTATCATCAGGGCAAAATGCGTCTGGAACAGATTGCTGATAAAATGTGCCATGCACCGGCAGTATGTTTCAAAGTAAAGGAACGCGGATATATCCGCGAAGGATATAAGGCAGACCTAGTACTGGTTGATCTTAATAAACCTTATAACGTCAATAAATCAAATATTTATTACAAATGTGGCTGGTCTCCGCTGGAGGGGCACACATTTGCATCATCGGTGGTTTCTACCTATGTCAATGGGTATTGTGCGTTTCACGAAGGTGCATTTTTTGAAGATCAAATGGGCGAAAGGCTTGGTTTTGAAGTGGCCTGATCAATGGCTGCATTATAAATATTATCTGAAATCAGTTTATTCTTTTTGGTTTTGTTTAAGGGAATGTTAGTTTTGCCTTGATAATGTTCTTAACACGTCAAATCGGCGAAAATATGAAACCATTCAAAAAATTCCTTTTTACCGTGATATTGTCTGTCACCTGGTCTGTAGCTACGGCACAGGTTACCTATGATTATCACATCGGATTAATATCCACTTTCCTGTCTTCGGATAGTTTAAAATCCACGCCCGGATTCGGGATTGAAATCGGCGGGCATTCGCAGGCGCGCATCAGTCCACGCTTTGATTTTATATCCACTACTTCCATCTATTTTTCTCAGTTTAGTGTTACAGGGTACGGCTTTAGCATAGCATCCTCTTCATTTGATACCACCTATAAAAACAGTTCAGAGTCATACAATAAAATCGGCCTTAACTATTCTCTTGGGGCTGCGTATTATATTATACCAGACAAATTCAATGTATCGCTGAGTATTGCCGTGGCAGCTAATGATATTATGTATACCGGCACAAACCAGGATAACTTTATCGGAGCGCACCAGGGCAATTATCCTGCTGCCAGGGCGGGAGATCTTGCCGGATTTAATATTGACTATGGCCCGAGGATAGGTCTTAATTACAGACTTCCGAAAGTGGCATTTTCTCTGGAGTATTTCAAAGGATTTGGAAATATAACAGCTGGTGATCCATTCAGGACGACGATGAATGATGTGGTATTCGGCATTCATTTCTTTATAAGGGAATTTTCAATTGCAAAACCTTACCAAAACAAACTATCAAAATGAAAAAACTGATATACATATTCATAATCTTTATATCTGCCGGGTTTTCAACCGTATATGGGCAAAATCATGGCACAGTGAAACTGGAAAAAGGCAGCAAACTGCTCAAAGCCATCAGTGTAAATAACGGCCTGGTATTGTTTACAGGGAATGAGTTTTATTTTACCAAAAAGCTGGACTGGAAAATCAGTTATTATGCGCCGCATCTCACCACCAGGTACAGTGTCCCTGTGCCAGATCCAAGCATCAAATCATTGAATAACTGTTATTTTGTTGTTTCACCCAGTGGTGCCAATGTTTACTTTATAAGAAGGGGTGCCGGTGGTTTGCTGGGTTCCAGAAATACGCAGAATATTATGCATATCGATAGTTCAGGGTTTTCAAATTCGATGTCGATGAAAGGGGAACTTCAATATGACAGGGTAAATGTAGTATTTGCAGATGATACCTACCTCTATTATGTAACCAAAGAAAAAGACAAAACGACTCATAACAAACACGCTTTTCCAAAACTCCAGTTTGTGCGTGTAGCCATCAAAGATAAATCGATATCTAAAGTTATGCTCGCCCTGCCAGATCCGGATCCTGATGCTACGGAATGGTCTTATCTGGGTCATACTAAAGTCGTTTCTTATTTTGTGAGCAGAACGCTGAATGATGAAACATATAAAAGTCAGAAATTCAGAGTTGCTGTTATCGACCATGATGGCAAGCTTCAGGATGATTTCAAAATTGATGTGGATTTAAAGAATGGAAGATTCCTGCCTGAGTATAATTATTGCGGCACTGAGGGTACACATGAGGTAGATAACCACAATATAAAAATTACCACTTACAGCAATACTACCTATAATGCCAATGGCACTTCAACAACTACCACAACTGTAGTATATACGCCATATCCTGAGGCCTATGGCAATATCATGCTTGACCCATATACCAATGGATTTTATGTATATGGTATCTCTGGTGCAAGTAATGCAAACCAGAAAGCAAAGAAACATTCTAAGAAAAAAAGTGATGATCCGGATCCGGGCAGTTATTATGTGTTCAAATTTGACCAGGATGGAAAACAGCTTTGGGCAAGTGAAAACAAACTGATTGGGATAGATGATTATTTCAAAAGTAAAGCCAGCTTTTCATCAAGGCAGGTAACTTTAAGCTATGGAGCCCAGGGGAACCTCAGATTGCAGGCTTTCGCCACTAAAGATGTTTCCACAAATGAATTAAATGCACAGACAGGGGCATATATTACAGGTTATTCCAATACTTTTGAAAATCCTGTAAGGACTATCGACCTTGGTACCTGCCATAAAGCCGGCGACAAAATGGAGATCAACAAATTCTTGTCTAAAGCAGATAAAGGCGATTATTCACAATTGAATTTCAGGATGCTGAACAATAATATTGTGGTTCAGAATTTTTTCCATGATTCACGCCTGGAAATGTTCGACTTCGGGGACGAATAAATATCTGTAAAATGAAATCATAAAAAAAAGGCTGCTTATTGAAGGCAGCCTTTTTTTTATGCAATTTTAATAAGTTTATTTTCCTGCTAGCTGCAATATCCATAGGATAAAGAAAATGATAAAAATAATTCCTGCGATAGCGCCAAGCACCGTGAATAATACAGCTGGCAGGGAAGCCGCAGCAAATAATGCCGCAAGTACATATAGAATAATACTTGCCAGAAGAAAGACAATCCACATTTTTAAATAATTCATGCCTTCAAATGGATTTCCTTTCGCAGCTGCCACAGCCGTTGGTTTCCGAACTATCTGCCCTATAGTATTTGTGATTTTGTTTGATGCAACAACCTGGGAAATAGAACGTACTGCCTTTTTTACAGATTTATTATGTGCAAATGTGCTTATTGGGTTCTGGTGTACAGATACACGACCTCCTTTTGGCATTATCGTTTCAGATGCTGATGCATTCGGGATCAGCTTTGGTTGCTGAGGCATTGCTGTTTCAGCAAGTTTTTGTGGCATATTAGCCTGGTTAACAAGTGCCTGCTGCGCAAACATCTTATTGGCTTCTTCGCGTGAAGAACTTATATGGTCTTTGTTCATGCTGCATGATGCAAGGAAAAGACTGCACGAAGCAAGGGCAAGAATTGCTAATTTTTTGGATTTCATTTTTTAAGTTTTTTGTGTTTCAAATTATTTTGGCGAAACTAAATAAAAAACACGACAGATGTAATTCACTCCTTCAAATGTTTGTCCCGAAACTTAAAATCAAAGCAGTTTTTCAGGCTGATATCATCAGCTGATCATAGATCAAAATAAAACTTTAACTTTCCCGTATGCGGGCCATAACAAACAATCCATCTATTAAAAGAAATTCCAGATTTATGTATCTGATGCTTTTTTTAGAAATTGGTTTCGTTGTTCAGGCATCATGTCAGCAAAGTTTTCCAAATACTATTCGTGCATTAAAAGTCACAAAAAAAATAGTTTTTGACGGAGACCCATCCGATTCCATATGGCAATCTGCACATCGGATCAGCAATTTTACCCAGCGTGAACCCGACTTTGGCAAACCGGCCATTGGCACAGATCTTTATGCGGTTTATGATATGGGTTATAATAACCTGAATAACATTGATTATGCGCACCCGCAAACTACTGAAGGGGTCGTTAAATTGATATGGCGATTTGTATTCTGAAAGTTGCGCAGTGGCAACTATGCCATTGTTATATGGCTATTTCAAAAAACGCATTCGCTGGTACAAATTCATTTACATTCCTGAATTCCACTTCATCGCCTGCCTGTACAAAAAAAACATCATTCCTGTCCAGCAATCCACTGGAATTCAGGGTTTCAATATTTACATTGCCAATAACATAGTTCAGTTCCGGACTGTTGAATGACTGTTCAATAGATTCAAAAGGCAGATATGAAACCGGGATAGAAGAAGGAAAACGGCAGTACAAATTCATGTAGATATTGGGCTCATAATTCAATGACTCCTCCTGTTGTGTTTTCTTGTATTCATACTGGTAATGATAACTGATGGCTGATATGTCTGATAATACTGCAGAGGCTGTCGGGAAACTTCCTGCTCCCTTTCCCGAGAAGAATTGCTTGTCAGAAAATACACCTTCCACAGATACGCCATTGTATTCAAAATCAATATTGTACAAAGCATGATTGTTCGGTATAAATTGCGGGATAACCCAGATCCCCAATGATTTACCAATTTTACGTGCATGGGCCACCAGTTTGATCTTATAGCCTTTCTCTTTGGCATACCGTATATCGCTGTCAGATATGGTGTTAATGCCATATTTGAATATCAGCTGCGGCCTGATAAACAATCCAAATGCATGGGCAGCCAGGAGTGATAATTTGTAGCGCGCATCAAAACCTTCTACATCCAGCACGGGGTTTGATTCTGCAAATCCTAAAGCCTGGGCTTCCTTAAGTACTTCCTGATAATCGTTCCCATCACAGTGCATTTTGGTGAGAATATAATTCGTGGATCCGTTTACAATTCCTTCAATAGAATTAAGCAGATCATTATCATAATACTCTTCCAGGTTACGGATCACCGGGATACTTGCACAGGCAGCGCCTTCGTATAAGAATGGTACATCATATTGTTTTTGAAGCACGAGCAATTCCTCAAAATGTTCTGCGATCATTTTTTTATTGGCTGATACCACTGCCTTGCCTTTGCGCAGGGCATAGCTTACAATTTCAAAAGCAGCATCTGCATCGTCGATCAATTCCACAATCACATTGACGGTATCATCATTCAGGATATCATACTTATCGAAAGTGAAATAGGATGCCGGAACAGGCCGCTCTTTGTTCTTGTCCTTCACGCATATACGCGCAATATTGGCCTTGAGCCCGTGGGTATGTTCCAGGACATCATAGAGTCCCTTGCCCACGCAGCCAAAGCCGAAAAGTCCGATGTTTAGTTTTTGTTTCATAATCAGGAGTTAGGGGCTAGTAGTCAGGGTTTAGTGAAAGCCACAACCCCGATACGGCCCCAATTTTTTAATTTTAAATCTTTTAATTTTATAATGCCACTTCTTCCTTCACTTTTTGAAGCGCATTATTAATGTCTTCAATCAGGTCATCCGCGTGTTCGATACCAACTGAAACTCTTATTAGTGAGTTTTTTACCCCACTGGCAAGTCGCGTAGCTTCCGGGATGGATTTGTGCGTCATTTGGGCCGGGTGGCAGATCAGGCTCTTAACACCGCCAAGGCTTTCAGCGAGGTGGAAAAGTCTGGTATTGGTCACAACTTTTTCTGCGGCCGCTATCGTATCTTCTTTTAAACTAAATGAGACGACACCGCCAAACAGTTTTTGTTGTTTTTTCGCGATTTCATGATTGTGATGGCTTGCCAGTCCGGGATAATACACATCATCAACAGCTTCATTTTCAAGGAGAAACTCGGCCAGTTTCTGAGCTGTTTCTGATTGTTTTTGAATTCTGAGGGTTAACGTTTCAATACCCCTGATGGTTAACCAGGAATCGAATGGCCCAAGGATACCACCGGATGAATTCTGGATAAATTTGATCTTCTCTGCAAGGTCCTGGCTGTTCACAACCACCACACCGGCAATGACATCACTATGCCCTGCCAGGTATTTTGTGGCACTGTGAATGATGATATCAGCCCCAAGATCGATGGGGGTTTGCAGCGCGGGTGAAGCAAAAGTATTATCCACCACAAGATAGGCGCCATTCTGATGCGCAATGTTTGCAATGGTTTCAATATCAGATATTTTCAGGGTGGGATTGGTGGGGGTTTCTATCCAGATAAACTTTGTTTTCGGGGTGATATTGTCAATGATATTATTGATATCGGTGGTATCCACATAGTTTACCGAGATCCCGAATTTGGAATAGATATGGGTAAAGATCCTGTAGGTACCTCCATAGATATCATCTACGGCCAATACTTCATCCCCTGTACTGAGCAGTTTGATCACCGCATCAATTGCAGCCAGCCCGCTGGCGAATGCAAAGCCTGCCTTGCCGTTTTCAAGCGTGGCTACGAGGTCCTCGAGCACTTTGCGCGTCGGATTGTTGCTTCGGGCATAATCAAAGCCTTTGTTTACGCCCGGCGCTTCCTGCTCGAATGTGGAAGTCTGGTAGATGGGTGTGGAGATGGCACCGGTGAGCGGGTCAACCGGGATACTGTTTAAAATTCGGGTTTCTTCTTGCATAAAATGTTAAATTTTAAAGGTTTAAAAAGTTAATAAAATATGCAGCGTTGCAAAAAAGTCGTCGGGATAAGAGGCCCTGCTTATCGGAAAATAATTGCCTCATCCCTTCCCTTCTCCCAGGGAGAAGGACATAGGATGCCGCACCCTGACCTTCTCCCAGGGAGAGGGAGAACATAGGAATGCTAACAAATACGTTCCGACAAGGAGAGCGTATTTGCCTGAAATCAAATAAAATTGTTTTTGGGGCAAATGTCGTTCTACTTATCTAACCTCCAATTTTAGAATCCGGAGGTAGGATTTAGCACCTTCTGCCACAGAATCTCACTGTAACAGGGTTGCTAAGGCTTCACAGGGCCTAATCCCTCTGCCTTTCTTGATAAGCTGCAAAATGTAAAATATGAATCACGCTATTGTAATCCGGGGGCAAAGGTAAGGGGAAAGAATTTATATTTCCAAATGAGGGGGAAGAATATTTTTTTAATTCGGTTTTCTATTAATATCCATTGTCAGTCCTAAATTGAAATTTACTGTCGGATAGGTATATCCATATTGTTTGTCAGTGCCCCAAATTTTATTTGAAATTCCTGCTGAGATTTTGATTTTAATGTTTTTTGCTCCTGCTGAAGCAAATAGGCATGGCTCTAAAATCAGAGCGTCTCCCGTTACATCGTTGATTATGGTTGAAGTAGGTTGTTGCCAGACTCCCGGATAATCGATTTCTTCGTCATTAGAAAATCCGTTTATATTGCTTAATTTAATCCCAATCCCGGTTTCGAAATTTCGCAATGATACACCAATGTCAGTTTGAGCATAGACTCGAAATAGATGCCCATATGCTGTTGTAGTACTATAATAAGAAACGTCATCATATGAAGAATTCCCAAATCCTACACCCGCTAAAGCATCAATTGTAAGAGATTTGTAAATTTTTCTATAATAGCCACCACCGATATCTCCTTGAAAAGAAGAAAATGTTGATGTTATCCTGGGATCGTCCCAATAATTGTCTACATGTGTGTATTCACCAACACCGTTAGCACATATAAAAAAATGATTGACCATCGAATACGAAATAGTTAGTCCGATTGCGCTCCCCGCAACGTAAGCATCGATTTTTATCTCTCCTTTGTTGTTAAGTAAGGAGATATTGGGTTCTGATTGCCCATAATTATTTTCTATTCCACAAATGATGCAAATAAATATAATCAATATGATGTATGAGGTTTTTGCTTGTAGTCTGTTCATATTCAAATATTTAATATCATAAATCGTTAATCAGTATTTGATTTACTCCAGTACTTTAAATTTTTAATCCATAATATCAGAAAAACCAGAGCTGCTAAAAGGAATACCAGATAGGCTGATCCCGGGCCATATGAAATAGAGGGCATATTAAGAATACCTATCAAAGCTAACAATAGAAAACTTACAAAGAAAACAGTTTCACGCGGTCGAGGTTTTAATTGCAACATCCATAAAACATAAAATCCTGCAAAAAGAACCATCGCACTTGCTATAAGCAATCCGGTATCATATGATACGGCCAAAGCAAAAATAAGGCTTCCAATGGCGCCAATTAAAAACAAAGCGGCAAGCCAATTATGATGTTTTTCAACAGGCGCTTTTTCGGGCTGAATCCATTTTAAATCCTCAAGACTGTTTATCCATTTCACAAAATATACAATGAGCATAATAGTTAATACATAAGTCATCATAGCGAGTGAAGATGAGCCTACTACTAAAAATAAGAACGAAAAAAGTAAATAGATCAATGAAAATATCCATGCGATACCATAGCTGGTGGCCCTTTCTTTTGTATAATCACTCTTTCCCTGGTTCACAAGACATAAAATAAGAAATAGCAGCGTACCAACGCCACCAAAAACGCCAAGGAAAACACCTCCGGCTCCAGTGAGAGAATACCCTGTAAAAGTAATATAAACAGCTATCAGGCTCATTCCTAAAAATGATATGGTAGGTGCGAGATATGGATTTTCTGTAGAATCGGAAGCCGGAGAATATATTGCTGATATATGTAATGGCACAGAGATCATTTTATTCAACCTGCTTTGCAGCAATACGGGGAGCTCTGTAAATTTTATTCGTTTTGCATGAAAATCAATTTTGTGGGAGATTGACTTTATTGATATCAGAGGCAATTCAGTCGATGTTGGCAGGCTTAAAGAATCATTTGTGTTTTTATATTTAAAACCTTCGATTAAGGGGTATTCATGAACAATATCATTATTCAGTACTTGGGATGAAATAAGTTTTTGGGCGTCCGAAGAATAATTATTTGAAAGGTTTTTATCAGCATTGCATGCGGTCAAAAAAATGCATCCAAAACAGAAAATGATATATAAATATTTTCTCAAGGTTGCCGGTTTGTTTGGTATTAGACGATAAACCTAAGCAATTAGTGAGGCAATTAAAGTAATATCAATGAAAATTGAAGCAGTATATCAATGTAAGTGGTTGAAAAATATTGTTTTAAATCAAAAAATCTTATTATTTTGATCCTGTCCCATCCTCAAGTCTTAAACGATCCATGGCCAGTGTGCAATCAATAGTGGGTTTGGTTTTAGAAGGTGCAATGGTCCTGTGCACTTCAAAGGCAATGAATTTTAATTGTTTTTTGTAAACGATATTGGTAACTGTAGAATCTTTAATGCCAGGTTTTTTCAACCTGATCCTGACTTTCTGTACTGGCTTATTGGGTTGAATGATGATGGTTTCCGGATCGGAAACAAGCTCTTCCAGGGCTTCATATTCATGCGTTTCCTGATGATAATGATAGGTATAGTTAATTTCATCCAACAGCCTGAATTTCAAAGACACAGGCTCTGAGCTCAGATTCTGAATATTGCAGCAGAGATAATTTTCGCCTTCAAATTCCGGGAAGCCATCACTGGTTTTGGCATCCTGCTGGAATGTATATTCAAACCCCTCAATAACCCATGTTTCCAGTTTTGGAAAATGAAAAAGCCCCTTGCCCTGTTTTATCATAAAGCCAGGGCCTACATAAGGGTCACTCCAGACACCTGTATGATATATAGGACCATGCTGTTGCGGATCAATCGTCTCTGATACCCAGTTCTTTCGGGTCGAAAAATCATCGATACTAATATTGTGCGAAATATCCGTTCTGAATGATGATAATATCATGATTAAAAGCAGATTCCGGAAGCTCCATAAGATTCGCTGCATGGTAAAAATTTACTATGCAATAATATATATCCTTTAAATAAATAGGAATACTACTTTTTTCGCATTCTTCCGTGCCAGATTAATAAAAGAAAAGACAGGCCGGAGAAGCTTTTATATATTCTAAAACGGCAGATCATCATCTACCGCAGGGGCCGCTTCATTTGTTTTGGCAGATGGGGTATAAGGTTCAAAACCGAAATTATCACCTGAGGCAGCAGCCTGGTTTCCTGATGATTGCGGCCTGTTTGCGCCAGCGGCACTTTCGTCTTCAATGCGCCATGCCCGGGCTTCTGTATACCATCTTTCGTTGTATTCTCTTGATTCCAGGTTTACAGATACTTTTAAAGTATCTCCCATGCCGTATTTTTTGATTTCTTCGGCTTTGTCTCCCCAGGCAGAAAGGCAGACTTTCTTCGGGTATTGTTCCATGGTTTCAATAATAAATTCCTGTTTTACCCAGTTGCCGTTTTTTCCTGTTCCGGTTTGTGGGGCCAATACTTTAATGAGTTTTCCGGTTAGTTCCAGTGCCATGATTTTATTTTTTAAGGAAAGCAAAATTAATCAAAAAAATTGTGATAAGAAATGCAATCTGAAGGATTTTAAATACCAGTCATCCGGCCTTTTTCAGCATCCCATACTTTCAGTCTCAGGCAGCGGATCACATCTGCAGGGCTCAGGGAAGTTCTTATCGTATTTTGAAATTCAGGTATTTTTCGCATGGCTTCAGGCAGCCGGTAAAAAGGTATATGTGCATTGACATGGTGTATATGATGGAAACCTATATTGCCTGTAAACCATTGCATTACCGGGTTCATTTCCATATAGCTTGATGATTGCATGGCCGCATCCAGATAATCCCATTTCTCATTGGGATTGAAACGGGCACCGGGAAAATTATGCTGGGCATAAAACAGGTAAGACCCTAAAGACAATGTGATGAAAAACGGAATGAGTACCGATGTGAGGAGGATGACCCAGCCGCCAAACCAGAGTACAGTGATAATGATGAGCGCATGTACAATTAAGGCAATTAATGAATCTCGGTGCAACCTGGGATTGGCCATGAATGACTGGATACACAACCCATAAATGAACATGAATAGATAACCCAGCAGAATGGTGACCGGATGCCGTACGGCCAGGTATTCAAATCTTTCACGCGGGCTTGAAGCATAGAATTTCTGTTTGGTCATGATAGGGTAGGAGCCAATGCTTGCCGAGTATAGTTTGGAATTGTTTTTATGATGATGATCATGGGTTCTTTTCCATACACTCGGGGGGCTCAATAAAAAGATGCCATATGCGTACATGATTATTTTTGCCGGCAATGATCTTTGCAGTATGGTTCTGTGCAGATAATCATGATAAATGATAAAAAGCCGCGCCATGATCAGCGCTGATAAAAGGCTGCAAATCAATTTTATAAAGATATTGTGAAAAAGCACTGTACCGGTTTCTGATACTGCAAAAATCAACAGCCCGGTTATAAGATGAAACCAGCTTATTGTTCTGTTTTCTTTTGCAAATTCCTTTGTTGCAAGTATCAATTCTTTCCCTGACCTCATTCCCAAAATTCTCAGATGCGCATTAAATGTTAAAGGTAATTTAATTTTCAGTTCTTTTATGTTTCCAGCGCCGGTGCGACCATAACCAGATCTCCGGTTGCAGGATGATCTCTTCCTCAAGACGCTTTGCAAAACGTGTCAGGATCTCACCTTCGGCAGTTTCTTTGGGCTTCTCGCAGAGCAGCTCCGTGTACATCTCATAATAGCCTCTTTTTATTCGTTTTATATTGATAAATACCACCGGGTAATCCATTATTCTGGCTACTTTTTCGGGGCCTTCAAAAAACGGGGTATCCTGATTGAGAAAAGGGATCCAGAAGGCATTTTTTGCCGAAGGTGTCTGGTCGGCAATAAAAGCAGTAGCATTCACTTCGTCTTTGTATTTGACCATATCCCTGAGGGTATTTTTCATGGGGATAAGCCTGGTGCCGAAGCGACTGCGCATATCATAGATCAGCTTGTCGAATTTTTTATTGGAGAGTGGATGGTATATCACATACAGCTGATAATCCGTATCCAGACTCATACTCGATCCGCCCCATTCCCAGTTTCCAAAATGACCCAGCACCAGAATGATGCTTTTGTGTTCAGCATATAGCTTTTCGAGTAATGTTTTGTCATGAAACCGCAGGCGTTTGAGCGCGGTTTTTTTGGATATTGTGAGGGTTTTAAACGTCTCCAGCATCAGGTCGCACATATAACGGTAATATGCCTTCGATATTTTCTGAATCTCAGCCTCGGTCTTTTCAGGAAATGAGTTCCGGAGATTGGTTTCTGTAACTACCCGCCTGTATTTCAGTACGTAGTACACCACCACGAACATAAAATCTGAAACCGCATACAAGGCTCCGAACGGAAGCAATGCAAGCAGGTAAATAAAAGGCAGTATGAAATAAAATCCCATTCTCAATCAATTATCCCCGGTACGGGTGCAAACTAAGGATAAAATTTTGAAAAGCAGGGTATTTTCTAAACAGCGGACCGCTTTTTCTATTTCAGAAGGGGCTTAAAATCTTTTCTGAATTTTTCAATCTCGGGCCTTGTTACAGAAGCAATATAGCCCTGGTTGGGATGCTTTTGGTAATAATGCAAATGATAATCTTCAGCCTGATAAAACTGCTTAAAGGGTACCACCTGGGTAATGATGGGATTGCTGTATTTTTTGGAGGCAGTTAATTCGGCTAAATATTTTTCTGCCATATCTTTCTGATCCTCATTCCGGTAAAAAACAACCGAACGATATTGGGTTCCTTCATCGGGTGCCGCATAGTTGGGTGTGGTAGGGTCATGCTCGGTAAAGAAAACCTCAAGCAGCTGACGATAGGTTATGATTGTCGGGTCATACGTAATATCAACAGATTCTGCATGGCCTGTGGACCCTGTACATACTTCCTCATAACTTGGATTTGGAGCCGTACCGCCGCAGTAGCCCGGTACGGCATTAATAACACCTTTAAGCTCAGAAAACATTTCTTCAGAATGCCAGAAACAACCAAGGGCAAAGGTTGCTTTTTCGGTTTTGCCTGAATAGGTTTGTACGGGCCTGGTATTGCTTTGATCTTCTGAACTGATTTTAGATGTACTGCTATTGGCACAGGCTGTATGAAACAGGATCAGGCCTGTTAATGCCAGGAAATTTGAAATTTTCATAAAATAATTGTTTTTAAATCTTTGCGTTTTTGTCATAAATAATTCCCCCGCCGGGGGCGTAGCAAGATATACGCAAAACCGCCGCAAAAAGTTTTACATCTTCACAGGCATTTCTATTCCCAGCAGTGTCATACATGCCAATATGATATCCCCTGTTTTCTGTGACAATATCAGCCTGAAATTCCGGATGGCAGCATCCGGCTCTGCCAGTACTTTATGATCATGATAAAACTTGTTATATGTCTTCGCCAGTTCATAAGCATAGTTGGCTATCAGGGCCGGAGAAAGATTTGTTTCTGAATCCTTTAGCACCGCATCTTTTCTGAAATGCAATTGCATCAGTTCACGCTCAAGACTTAAAATTGAACTTTCAGTCTTAATATCCTTTGAGATTAAAATTCCCTCAGCTTCCGCCTTCCTGAATATAGATTTGATCCGCGTATACGTATACTGGATAAAAGGTCCTGTAAAACCCATAAAATCAATGGATTCATTCGGGTCAAACATCATCTGTTTTTTAGGGTCTGCTTTCAGGATATAAAATTTAAGCGCAGCCAATCCTATTTTCCGGAACAAGTCATTTTGTTCTGTATCTGATAAACCTTCTATTTTCCCCAGTTCGCGTGTTTGTTTTTCAGCCGTTTCCAGCATTTCTTCAATAAGATCATCGGCGTCTACTACCGTTCCTTCGCGCGATTTCATTTTTCCACTTGGGAGTTCTACCATGCCATACGACAAATGATACAACTGATCCCACCAGCTTACTTCAAATTTCCTGAAGATCAGTTTCAAAACTTTGAAATGATATTCCTGCTCATTGCCAACCACATAGATCATTTTATCCAGGTTGTATTCCCTGAACCGGTCTTTTACTGTACCCATATCCTGGGTGATATAAACAGAAGTGCCATCTTTCCGAAGCACCAGTTTTTCATCAAGGCCATCAGCCATCAGATCGATCCATACCGAACCATCCGGTTTTCTGAGGAAAACTCCTTTTTCAAGGCCTTCATTTACAATGTCTTTACCAAGGAGGTAGGTCTGGCTTTCATAATAAGTTTTATCAAAATCAACGCCCAGCGATTTATACGTCTGTTCAAATCCTTTATAAACCCAGCCATTCATCATTTTCCAGATTCGGATCGTTTCAGGATCGCCAGCCTCCCATTTCTGCAGCATCTCCTGTGCTTCCAACATCAAAGGGGCTTTCCTGGCAGCCTCCTCTTTATCAGTTATTCCGAGTTTTTCAAGCTCATATATTTCAGCCTTGAGCGCCTTGTCAAATTCCACATAGTATTTCCCCACCAGCTTATCACCCTTCAGCCCAAAGGTTTCAGGGGTTTCGCCATTGCCATATTTTACCCATGCGATCATGGATTTGCAGATGTGTATGCCCCTGTCATTCACAAGGTTTGCTTTGATAACATGATGCCCGCGGGCCTTCAGGATATTGGCTACAGAATATCCCAAAAGGTTATTCCGTATATGTCCAAGATGCAAAGGTTTATTGGTATTCGGTGAAGAATATTCCACCATTATGGTTTGTTTATGGGTTGCCTGATCCCAGTCATTCGTAGCATTTGCAAGATAATTGTACCAGAAATCATCATACAGAAGCAGGTTTAAAAAACCTTTAACGATGTCATAACTTTTGATCTCAGGGATATTTTTCACGAGATAGTCTCCGATCTCAACTGCCGTTTCCTGAGGCCCTTTTTTAGAAAAGCGGGTCAGTGGAAATATAACCACGGTAAAGTCACCGGTAAATTCTTTCCGTGTTTCCTGTACCTGCACGTCTTTAGGGTCAAGCGGCGTCTGGTATAGGTCCGCCATTGCATCAGCCGTATATCGTTGTATGGTTTGTATCATTGTTCTCACATTAAAGTTGTCAACTTTCCAAAAGTTGACAACTTTTTATTACTTAAACGGACTATCTTTTTCTTTTGCTATGTTATTGTAAACCATCTTGTCCATAAATTTTGGGAAAAACTTATTCAACAACACTGTCATCTTGCCTAATGTTGTTAAAATGAGAATATTTTTTCTCTTTTTTACGGCATTTACAATTTCTGCAGCCACCTCTTCAGGTTGCATGAGTTTTTTCTCATCCAGCGGCGATTCAGCCTGAGCGGTTCCATCTTTGGTCAAAGCTGTATTGCGGATATTGGAAGCAGTATAACCAGGTGCGCAAATCAAAACATGAAGTCCTTTTTTGATATTCTCAATTCTGAGTACTTCCAGGAAACCGTTCATGGCAAATTTGGATGCCGAATACCCGGTCCTGCCCGGCAGACCCTTATAACCGGCAATAGAAGAAATGCCGACAACCGAACCTTTTGATTTCAATAACGAAGGCAAAGCATATTTGGTGCAATACACAGTCCCCCAGAAATTTACGTCCATGAGTCTTTTGAGCACGGACAAGTCCATATCTTCAAAAAGCGCTCGCATACTCATCCCGGCATTATTGATCAGGATGTCAATACCTCCAAAAGTTTTGAGGGTTTCATCTATCAGATTTTTGCAATCATTTTCGATGGCAACATCTGTTTGAACTCCTATTACTTTCACACCCATCTTCTCGCATTCGGCTGCAACAGCTGAAAGATTTTCAAGGGTTCTGGCAGCCAGGGCCAGGTTACATCCTTCGGCGGCAAAAGCGAGGGCGCAAGCATGGCCTATGCCAGATGACGCACCGGTAATAATGACGGTTTTGTTTTTTAACATGGAACAAAGATAATAGAGGCAGTGCAACTTTAGCGCATTCAGTTATCTTTGTCATCAAACTGAATGATCGGTCATGAATATACAATCAAAAGGACTGTTGTTATTGCTTCTGCTGCTACAGTTGACAATA
>Ga0364859_10439_pt1 | contig 21419 bp, 18 predicted proteins | sample ExccelAu500001D3_FD_206911 | JGI IMG/M metagenome (GOLD analysis project Ga0364859, IMG submission 206911) | Enriched cells from Trout Bog Lake Hypolimnion, Wisconsin, USA - BchlTB.Aug20.5000.01 .D3 | ecosystem: Environmental > Aquatic > Freshwater > Lake > Hypolimnion/Profundal zone | place: USA... | reverse complement strand
AAATGAAGATTGCCCAGGACTCAGTAAAAACCACAACGGCCAATTTAGCCCAGCTCATTGGCTTGCCGCTCGATTCGAAACTTACCCTTACCGACCAACTGCCCGGTCAGCCCAAAGAAGAAACCCTGCCGGAATACCCGGATTATAAAAGCGCTGAACAGACCAGGATTGAGTTAAAAACCGAGGCTATGCAACAGAACCTGAATAAACTACAACTGAAGAAGGTTAACTATGGGTATATACCAACTTTATCAGGTTATGCATCAATAGGCGGACTTGGCTTAGATAACAATAACCTGTTTCAAAAGAATGTATGGGTTGAAGATAATTACATCGGCCTGAAGCTGAGTGTGCCCATTTTCGATGGACTATCTAAACTTGCCCAAATGCAGCAGCAAAAGCTGGCAGTGCAGAAAAACGAGAATAACATTAACAATCTGAAGCAAACCATCAATTACCAGCTTCAAAGCACCTCTGTTAATTATGCCAACGCATTCGAAAACCTCAAACTGATTCAACAAAATGTCAAACTGGCCGAGGACATAGTAGCCGATGTAAACGTGCGCTACCAGAACTCCCTGGCCACCTACCAGGAGGTTGTAGATGCCGAAAACACGCTAAAAGACACTGAATTTACCTATTTACAGGCTATGTATACCTATTTAGTGGCAGAATTGGATTGGAAAAAGGCCAACGGGAAGTTGTAATACAGGCCTCTCCCGGTCGGCTCTGCGAGCGACCACCCTCTCCATTCTACGAATAGAGAGGGAAAAGACACCTATTATGGCGCATTTACCCTCGCTATCGCTTGCGATGGAGAGGGTGACCGCACGAAGTGCCGGTCGGGAGAGGCCTGTATTGTCCTCTTTCAAACTCATCATAAATAATTAGCTTTACCGCAAGCGTAACGCAGCACATGAAAGTAAGCAACAGGCAGGCAAAGTTTCTTGAAAAGGCTATTACCCGGTGGCAACAGGAAGGCACCCTGACCCCCGAAGAAGCAGATAAGCTGCGTAACAGTTTTTCTATACAGTCGTTCGATTGGAAGAAATTAGCCAAATACTCCTTCTGGATTGCTATTGTGTGCGGACTTGTTTCGGTTAGCGCTGCGGTGGCCGATGATTACATTATTCACTTTATTGAACAACTCTTTTCCTCATCTAACATTGCGCTTTGCATTGTTATGCAGGTTATTTCGGGTGGGTTTTATTACCTGGGGTTGAGAGGCAGGATTAAGCGGCCTGAACGGACTTTTACCAATGAGGCTTTCATTTTTATTGGGGTGATGTTTACTGCCGGCTCCATTGCTTATTTCGGCAGAGCGGTTGATACCGGTAGTGGTCATTATTCGCTGCTTTTTTTAATTGCAACATTTATGTATGGCATTATGGGCCTTTGGTTTCCATCTAAAATGGTTTGGGTGTTTGCTGTACTTTCGTTGGGTGCCTGGTTCGGAACCGAGACCGGTTATGCATCGGGCTGGGGCGATTATTATTTGGGTATGAATTATCCCATGCGCTTTGTGTTTTTCGGTGCGTTGATGGTTGCAGTTGCGTATGGCTTTAAATTTGTTCCGCGGTTAGCAGCATTTTACAAACCGAGTTTAAGGTTGGGACTGCTATATCTTTTTATTGCGCTTTGGATACTTTCTATTTTTGGTAATTATGGGGATATAGACCGCTGGTATAACGTTAAACAACCCGAGCTTTTTGAATGGAGTTTGCTGTTTGGTGCGGTGGCTTGTGTATCAATATTTTTTGGTATTAAAACTGACGACCCAATTACCCGTGGCTTTGGTATTACTTTCCTGCTCATCAACCTTTACACCCGTTATTTTGAGTATTTCTGGAATGGTTTGCATAAGGCGGTGTTCTTTTTTATTCTTGCTCTTTCGTTCTGGCTGGTAGGCAGCCGCGCCGAAAGAATATGGAATATAGGCAGCGGAAAGAAAGATACCGCTCCAACTCTTTTTGATGAAATATTAGAGGAAGAGGAATGAAACGGACCAGGGGTTGTTTTGTGCTTTGGAAATTCTTTTCGCTAGGCCTGCTATTTATATGCAATACTTACCTGATGGCGCAGGATAAGGTTAAACCGGTTGAAGATTTAATTAACCACACCGACCCCGGTTGGCCCATTGTTCAGGACTGGATAAAACATGCTACTAATAAGGTGGAAGTATTGCCCCGCGATTCTATACGGGCTGCTGATGCTTTGTATTTTGTGCAGGTTACTACGCGTTCGCCTATGGGCGCAGTAATATTTGAAACAGGAGGCTTGTTGATAGACCATGGATGGATACGGGTTTTGGGTTCGGGCAGTGCCCGTCTTAACCGAAGCATGCCCGATTGGAACAAAGGAAAAACATTTGAGGAATACGGAGACCATACTCCTTATTATCTGATAGCCGATGATGTATTAGGCGGTTTTTTTGCCATTAATGGTGGCGGGTTGGGCGATGACCCGGGCAAGGTATATTATCTCTCTCCCGATGGTTTGGATTGGGAACCTATGCATTACTCATACTCTGAATTTTTGAACTTTTGCTTTAACGGGCCATTGGATAAATTTTACCAGGGGTTCAGGTGGCAGGGGTGGGAAAAAGACCTGGATTCCCTTTCGGGAGAACGGGCTTATAGTTTTATGCCGCCGCTTTGGAGTAAAGAAGGAAAAGATATCAGGAGGGATTCAAGAAAAGATGTTCCGGTCGAAGAATTTTACCGGCTTATTTTTGAAATCAGGAAACAACGCAGTTTAAATAAACCTGGCACCAAAAAATGAAACGCATTCTGATACCATTGCCTGACCATGATTTCGACCTTACGGAGGTAGCAGTTCCGTGGAAGCTTTTTAAACAAAAGGGATATGAAGTTGTATTTGCAACGCAGAATGGCAACCGTGCTTATTGCGACCCGAAATTGATAAGCGGAGTGATATTCGGTCAACTGGGCGCCACCAAAGAGGCGATTGAATTTTATAGGGAGATGGAACGGAGCAATGAATTTTTGCATCCCATCAAATACACCGCTATTCAACCTGCCGATTATGATTTACTGCATTTACCCGGTGGACATGCGCCCGGCATGAGGCAGTATTTGGAGAGTAAAGAACTTCAACAAAAGGTTGCTGAGTTTTTTAGATTAAACAAACCGGTGGGCAGCATTTGCCACGGGGCCGTTGTATTAGCCAGGACTATTGATCCGGTTACAAAAAAGAGTGTTGTTTACGATTACAAACTGACCGGCCTGATTAAATCGCTGGAGCGGATAGCTTATTATATCACCTTCTGGAAACTGGGTAAATACTACCGCACTTATCCTGCTTACGTTGAGGATGAGGTAAAGAGTATGTTGAGTAACCCCGATAATTTTCAGCATGGCCAAGGCGATTACAAGCCTTACGTTTGCGTTGACAGAAACCTTATTACCGCCCGCTGGCCCAAGGATGCTTTTTTATATGCGGAGAAGTTGATTGAGACGCTGGAAGGGAATTAATGGACGCTGATTGGTTATGATGATTATGGTTTTATTAGATTGATTTTTTACTTAGTGCACCTTAGTGTTCTTAGTGCCTTAGTGGTTAATTTCTCTGTCTTTCTTTTACTTTCACATCAATAAACAAGTGCTATGTCATATTTCGAAAATAAAGTGGTTTGGATAACCGGTGCATCGTCGGGGATTGGTGAGGCATTGGCTTACACATTTGCAAAGCAAAAAGCAAAGCTTGTATTATCTGCCCGCCGCGAAGATGAATTGCAACGGGTAAAGTCAGCCTGCCATTTGCCTGATGCGGATGTGATGGTATTGCCGCTGGATGTTGCGCAGCACGATTTAATGGAAGCTGCTGCAGCGAAAGTAATCGCACGTTTCGGGCAGGTTGATATTTTGGTAAATAATGCCGGGTTAAGCCACTGGTCTAAAATAAAAGACCTGAGCATGGATGTTATCAAAACCATTATGAACGTCAACTTTTTTGGCGGGGTAAGCTTAACTAAAGCCGTGCTGCCTGATATGCTGAAAAGGAAGAAAGGGAACATTGTGGTAATATCCAGCATACTCGGTAAAATAGTAACGCCCAAGCAGGCCGCTTACAACGCCAGTAAACATGCATTGATGGGTTTCTTTGATACCCTTCGGGCTGAAACAGTCGGTGATGGAATAAAAGTGTTACTGGTGTGTCCCGGTTTTGTAAGGACTAACGTAGCCAAGAACTCCTTGAACAAAGAAGGCGCACCGATTAACAAGGATAATAACATGATTGCAAACGGCCTGGACCCTTTGTATGTAAGTGAACAGATTTTGAAAGCCATTCAGGCAAATAAAGAGGAGATAATTATTGCCGGGCCAAAGGAGAAGTTTGGGGTTTTGATTAAGCGCTTTGCGCCGGGAATTTATTCGAAGTTTATTGCTAATAATAAGTTGGTGTAGTTAATTGAGTCAAGAAAAAAAAGAAAAATAAATGTCTGCAAAGTTCTATTCAAAAGATAACCTGCGTTTTCTGCTACATGAAGTATTCTCGATTGCTGAATTATGCAAACGCGAAATTTTTAAAGAGCATACACCTGAAAGCCTGGACATGATTTTAGAAGCGGCTGATAGTATTTCAACCAACCAGCTTAGGCCAATTTTGGTAGAGATGGACAACAAGCCACCCTATCTTGAAAACGGAAGGATTAAGGTGCATCCGAAAATGAAGGAATTGATGAAAACCTTTGGCCAGGATGGCTGGATTTCTATGGCTGCGCCGAAAGAATTTGGAGGGCAGCGCGTGCCTTTTACCGTTTTGCAGGCCACCGGTTTTGTAATGGGTGCTGCCAATTATTCTACGATGGCTTTTCCTTTTTTAACCACCGGTGCGGCGCATTTAATTGAATCGTTTGCAACGCCTGAGTTGCAGCAAACCTACATCCCCAAAATGTTTTCGGGCGAATGGCAGGGTACCATGGCGCTTACCGAGCCGGGTGCAGGGAGTTCGCTTTCAGATATCGTAAGCACAGCCAGGCCTATTGATAACGGCTACTACCTGGTAAAAGGCCAGAAGATATTTATAAGCTGCGGCGACCATGATGCCAGCGATAATATTGTGCATTTAATGCTGGCGCGTATTGAAGGTGCACCTGCAGGCACCAAGGGTATCTCATTGTTTATCGTTCCGCGGATGCGGCCGGATGGCAATGGTGGTTTGACGTTTAACGATGTAAACACGGCAGGTGTATTTCATAAAATGGGTTACCATGGCGCACCTATTGCGCACCTGATAATGGGCGAGGCTGACGATTGCCGCGCTTACCTGGTCGGTGAACCGCACAAGGGCCTTAGCTATATGTTTCAGATGATGAATGAGGCGCGTATTGGGGTGGGATGCAATGCCACATCTATTGCCTCCGCCGGATACTACAACTCGCTGGAATATGCCAATGTGAGGACGCAGGGAAGAAAGATAACAGAGAAAGACCCGCTAAAGCCGCAGATACCGATTATAGAGCACGCAGATGTAAAGAGGATGTTGCTGTTTCAAAAGGCAATTGTAGAAGGCTCGCTTTCACTGGTTTTTGAAGCCACTACCGCTTTGGATAATTATCACACGTTGGAAGGAGAGGAGAAGGAAAAGAATTTCCTGATTCTTGAATTGCTTACGCCGATTGTAAAGTCATACCCGGCCGAGATGAGTATATTAACCACCAGCGCTGCTTTGCAATGCTTTGGCGGGTATGGTTACACCAGGGAGTTTATGGCTGAATTGTTTTTCCGCGAAACGCGTATACACGCCCTGCATGAAGGAACTACTGCCATACATGGCATGGATCTGCTGGGCAGAAAGATGATGATGCATAACGGCAAGGCTACCATTTTGCTGATGCAGCAGATTATGCAGGATATTGAGGCCGCGCAGAAATACGATTCGCTGAGGGGCTATGCAAACCTACTGGCTCAACGAATTATGAAACTCCAGGAGGTAACGATGCACTTAATAACCGTGGCCCAAAGTCAGGGACCGGAGGTTTATTTGTCTGATGCCACACTTTTTCTGGAGCTGTTTGGTATCCTCGCTATAGGCTGGCAATGGATTAAACAAGGTATTAAAGTGGAAGAGCTAAAAGCCTCGGGTACAAAAGCTTACAGTGCTGAGTTTCTACAATCAAAACAGTACGCGCTGCAGTACTTTTTTGAATATGAAATACCTAAAACCGAAGGGTTAATTACCCGGTTGAAGAGCGATAATCATGTAACCGTGGTGGCGAAGGCGGAGGAGATTTTGTAAGAGATTATAAAGTCTGAAATCTGACTTCCTCCCCTTTAAGGATGGTGTAGATGATATCCTTATTCGGCGGCTGAGGGTCCTGGCTGTTTATGTGTACCCTCTTTAAATTAAATATTTCGCCTTCTATGCGCATAATGGCGCTACCCATGGTATGGAATTCAGCGTTGGTATTTATTGTTTTTCCCTTCCAAAGCACTTTCAGGTTAAAGCCGTTATTGAGCATGGGGTTGATGAATTGATAAATGGCGGCATTATCGCTGCGCACAAATTTTTTGCCGGTAACGAACGACATCCACTCTTTTGGATTTTTAAACATTGGCTCAAAGATAAAAATACAATGTCGCACGGAGGCACGGAGAAAAATGCAGAGGAATGCAAATGCATGAATTATTAATGTATTTCTCGGCTGTTAACTCCGTGGCTCCGTGCGACATTGCATTTCTCTGCTTTTTCTTTTAAAAAACCAAAAAAGAATAGCAGTTAACCTTCGCTTTACATAAATTTGAGGCCTTATTTTGTTGCCCGTGCGTATATGTAAACCCCTGTTGCAGTTCTTAGCAATCCATTTATTTCTTTTGTTAGTCAGCGGCCAGGTGTTTGGCGCTGCACCATCCGGTAATACTGCGCCGGGTAAATTACTTGAATATAGCCTGATAAAGAGTTTTCCGGCAGAGGAGCTGAAAGCATTTTTTAAAAAGCACCAAATACCCAAAATTGTATTGCCGGTTAACGTAGGGCTAAATGTTTACGAGGTAATTTATACAACCACTTACCCGGTTGATAATAGCATTATAAGAGCTTCGGGTTTACTTTATGTGCCTGTCAATAGCCCTAAAGAATCGCCGCTGATGATATACAATCACGGCACAGAGATTTGCAGGCAGTTTTCGTGCGATTTTACGGGTGAGCAATCTATCTGCCTTGCTTTTGCCGCCGATGGTTATATCGTAATGACACCCGATTACATGGGCTTAGGGAAAGGCGAGCGCACCCAGCTTTATTTAAATTCAAAGGCAGAATCGACTGCATCGGTAGATATGCTGATAGCGGTCCAGGAAATTTTACCCAAGCTGAATGTAAAACCCGGCAAACAACTTTTTGTAACCGGTTACAGCCAGGGTGGGCACGCTGCTATGGCTACTACGCGGTTGTTGCAACAGCAGTATGCGCAAAGGTTTCCGATTACAGCTTCGGCGCCTATGTCGGGCCCCTATAACATTGAGCAGACAGCTTTTGACGGGCGCAACCAGAGATATGATTACCCTGTTTTCTTTTTCCTGTTGCTGCAATCTTACTATGAAAGCATTGGTAAGCCTAAAGAGATTGGAACTGCGCTGAATTCGCCTTACGATACGCTGATTCCACCTTTGTTAGATGGAGAGAATACGATTGAGGATATTGATAAACTGTTGCCGGATACTATTTTTAAAGCCGCAAAGCCGCAGTTTTTATATCAGTTTATACATGACTCAACAACCGGTTTCAGGGGATACCTGAAGGACAACAACGTGTTTGACTGGAAGCCCGAAATGCCAATGCAGTTATGCTATTGCAATGGCGATGAAGAGGTGAATTACCACAACTCAATTACCGCATATAACACGATGGTAAAAAACGGCAGCAAATCGGTTGAGTTATGGCGGGCCGGCAAAAAGTTTGGCCACGAGAACTGCGCTTCTTTTGCCGTTATCTATACCAAAATGTTTTTTGACGGTTTCCGGGATGGCCACCCCGGTAATCATGGGCCCGCTTTTAAGCGGTTGTTGCTGGAGATAGGGAAATTGACGGTTAAGGCGAGGTAGTAGCCCCTCACGCCACCGAAGGGGAGGCTAAAGGTCAGAAACAATCCATTTATTTGTATTAGAAAAAGGTAACCATCTCTTTGGGCAAATGGCTGTAGTTATTGAAATAGCCCAGCGTAACCCGGCTGTCGTTAAACAATAAACTTGTAACCGAGGTATTGGCGATAATGGTATTCAGACCTCCAATTTTACGCTGAGGCAGGTCAAGGATATGGGCAACCAAAAGTGATATCACCCCGCCGCTGGTAATGGCAACCACCTCCTTATGTTTCTCTTTTCTCGACGTTGCAATTATCTGCTGCAGTGCGTCGATAGTTCTTGTTTTAAAGGCTCTAAAGGGTTCGGCATAGGCGGTAGGGCCTTCTTCCAGCATCCATTTATTCATAGCTATATCAAACTCTTCTTCGGCAAATTGTTTGGGGTTGGGTTGGCTCATCAGTAACATCATTGCCTTTTCGCGGTCGGCAATTTCAGGGCGGTGAACGTGCAACACATTTTCATGATGAAATTCATTTAAACCGGGCAAAACAGTTGCCTGCACACCGGTAAAACTATGTTCCAGCGTTTGCTGGTGCCTGAGCATATCGCCTCTGTAAATTGCACTGATGGGCTGATTGGATAAGCTTTCGAAATGCTTTGGGATAAAGGCAGATTGTTTGTAACCAAGCTCAGAAAGCTGGTCGTAGTTTTCCATACCAAAAGATGCCTGTGAGTGCCGAACCAGGTAAAGTCGTGCCATATAATTGCCGCGATTAAAATGAGGGCGAAAACTACAAGGTTTTTTGTTGGCTTTGAAATGTATTTTCAGGCTGTAACGGATCTGATTATTTCTTTTTTATCTTGCCCTTCGTAAATATTAATCTCAGATATTATGAAAAAAGCGCTGGTGGTTTTGTTGTTTATTGGTTTTGTGTATACTGGTTTTGCCCAACGCAAGGTAAACCTGGCAGTGCGATATCTTCCGGGGCGTACCTATACCGGAACCAATGACCAGATAACCAAGTTAACTATGGAGATTGGCGGAGATAAAGAGACGACGAAACGCCCGGGCGGCGATGGCAAGCCGGTTAAAAAATCGGTGTTGGTGCATACTGAGAAGGAAACTACCACCGGTAGTTTATACAACGATTCGTTATTTCTGCTAAAAACTGTGTTAACCAAAGTAAGCAGGGCAGACGGGCCTTCTGCTATACCGGATGGCACTGCCATATATGGTAAGTGCAGCACCACCGGCCGAATGAGCCTTGATTCAATGAGTTCGGAAGGGATGGATCCTGAACTAAAAGAGAAATTGCTGCCCATGCTTAAAACCTTAATGCAAAGCGTGCAGATACCGGAACATACACTTCGGGTTGGAGAGTCATTTACCTTCAAAACGCCGCTTAGCCTGCCGTTAAACGGAATAACTTTAGATTTTACTATCAGCACCACTTATAAACTGAAAAGCATTGAAGGTGGCATCGCTAATTTTGACATGGTACAGGATTATGTGATGAGTTCAGAGTCGGTGGCTATACCCATTACGGCCAGCGGAAAAGGGAAAGGGAGTATGACTTACGACATTAATAACAGCTATTACACCAAAAACGAATCCTACTTTTCCATCGACCTTAGTTCTAAAGCGGAAGGGCGAAGCATGCAAATGAAAATGGAAAGTACCAGCCTTGAAAGTGTGGAGATTAAGAAAAATTAAGCCGGTTATTATTGACGGCTTAATGAGGCAAATAAACTTTGCGGGCATCGGTGGTGCCCCATTGCCAGGTTTTATCGGTTGGGTATGTCGGGCAGCCGCGTTCAGTAACGTAAATTGAATCGTTGTTGATTTCAACTACCAGGAAACCCGGGTAACCGGCCCTTCTTCCGTTGGCTGCAGGGGCGGTGTAAACATTCAAACCATTCCAGCTTCCAAAAACAGGCCAGTGTTTATGGCCGCTGAAGATGCCGATGACGTTATAGTTCTTGATAACGTCAAAATAAGCCTGCCGCTCAGCATCAGTCCACCATTGCAGGCCGAAATCATCGAAGCCATAATGATGATAAATGATAACGGGTTTGCCACTATTGCCAACATTGGCAGCAAGGTCTTTTTGTAAAAAGTCGAGGCTATTGCTGGATTGAATTGTGGCGCCGGGATAGAGGTTCAGATTTACCATATGAAACATACCCCAATTCCAACTGTAAAATAACGAGCCGTGCCGCGATTTGATGGCTTCAAGCACGGGTTTATCGCCGTATAATGGCCAGTTCTGGTCTTCGGTGCTGTCGTTGGTAAAATAGTCGTGGTTGCCGTAGCCTTCGTAAACGGGGTAGTTTAAATCGCCATCATTTCCCTTCAAACCATATTGTGTTACAAATTGCACAAACTCGGGTGTGCTGAATGAGTTACCGGTGGTGCAGTTAAGCGTAACATCGCCTGCCAGCAAAACGCCCAGTATATTTTGAATAGGCCCCAGGCTGGTTTGAGGCCGCATTTTGCCCTGCACATTATTCATTTCCTGTATCACAAACTCGCAACGTTCGGCATCTTCGGGAAAGTGGTATTCAGAATCTCCGGTCATTAAAAAGGTAATGTGGTTCCAGGCCGGAACAGGCATTTTGTATTTATCGCATCCGGTCAGGGTGCAAAAAAGGAAGACTATAAAAAGGGCCTTGGGGCGTTTTATCATGCAGCGCAAAGATAAAGGGTGTAATACAAATTATCGGTTATAATTGTTGCAGGTTTTGTTTCGCAAAATGTGCTCGCCCCTTTAGGGGAACGGAAGGGGCCGGCACACTTTTATAAAAAGTAAACTCTGATTTTTACCTGCTATATAGGCTGCGGTCGGTATAAGTCTTAATACTAAATACTCCCTACTTAATACCGGCAATTAAATCCCGAGCATCTTCTTCAAAGCCAGCCATAAAACCTTCTTGGCCTCGCCATTCTTCAACAGAGTGTCCAGGCTATCTGTGTTAATTACTTTAACCCCGCTCAGTTCATACGCAAAATTCTTTTTCATCCTGGCAATGTTGCGGCTAATGCTTATATCACCAAAAACAAGCACGGCTTCGGGATGGTATTCATTTTGCAAATCGCCCAAACAAATTTCGGGGGTAAAACGAGCGTTCAGGTATACCGTTTCTTCAGGTTTAAACTGGCAGGCCTGTACAAGCTTATCCAACATTTCCTGCATACCGGCAGGCAATGTTTCAGAAGGTTGGTCATAAACTACAACTGCTCTTTTTACTTCTGTGCCGGTTACTGTCTTGTTTACACTATCATTTAATTGGAATACCTTTTGTTTATTAAACAGCAGATTTGGCGATAAAAGCTCAAGCATTTGTGTATTTTATTGAATGTTCAAAAATAAAATTCTGAACTAAAGTGAAAATGAAAAGTTATACTAATTTTGTTCCTTAACGGGTACACAAAACTAAGCAATATGGGCTACAAAATAACCGTCGAAAGGACTAAGGAGTCAAAAATCGGAGAGATTGATTTTAACCACCTTCCTTTTGGTAAACACTTTTCCGATCACATGTTTGTAGCCGATTATTACGATGGCGACTGGCATGATTGCCGTATTCTTCCTTTCGGAGAATTTACCATGCACCCTGCACTATCCTCGCTGCACTACGGGCAGGCGATTTTTGAAGGTTTAAAAGCTGAAAAAGACGCTGATGGAAACCCCATCATTTTCCGTCCGCTTAAAAACGTAAACCGCTTTAATATTTCAGCTGATAGAATGGCTATGCCGGAAGTTCCGCAGGAGCTTTTTATGAATGCTGTTGATAAACTGGTATCGTTAGATAAAGACTGGATTCCTACTACCAAAGATTCATCTTTATATATCAGACCTTACATGTTTGCTACTGAGAAGTTTGTTGGTATAAAGCCGGCCGAGAATTTCCGGTTTGTAATATTTACGGGGCCGGTAGGCGCTTATTACAACCATGCCGTGCGGGTGTTTATACATGACAAATATGTAAGGGCATTTCCGGGTGGGGTTGGTTACGCTAAATGTGCCGGTAACTATGGCGCCGTAATGATGCCAACCCGCGAAGTTCAGAAAATGGGATACGACCAGATACTTTGGTTAGATGGTATCCACCACCGCTATTTACAGGAAATTGGCACGATGAATGTGTTTGCCATTATTGACGGAGTTATCATCACCCCGGCCTTAGATCAGGGAACTATTCTGGATGGCGTTACCCGCGATAGTATGGTGCGCCTGGCTGAAAACGAAGGCTACACCATTCAGGAGCGCGACGTATCGATTGATGAGGTTATACATGCTTACCACGAAGGTAAACTTGAAGATATGTTTGGCACAGGTACTGCCGCAGTGGTTTCGCATATTGGAGAGTTCCATTACAAAGGTGAGAACTACGAATTACCTCCGGTTGAAGGACGCGAAATTTCAAATAAACTGAAGGCAAGGTTAACTTCTATCAAATCAGGTAAGGCTGAAGATATATTTAACTGGCTGCATACCGTTCCGGTTTCGGTTTATGCTAATCAGTAAGCAAGACCATTCAGGTTCAGAAAGGCTATAAAAAGAAAAGCCCTCCACCTAAATGGAGGGCTTCTTTGTTTAACCCTTAATAACTAAACATATTTCTTAGACTTCAATTTTAGCAAAAGGTTGCATGGGGGTGTTGAAAAAAATGGTTGCTTCCTGAACTTACTTGTTTTAATATTGTTCATCTTTCATTTTTAATTAAAAACCAAAACATCTATGTCATTATCTGTTGGAACCAAAGCGCCTGATTTTAAACTGTTTAATACAGACAAAAAGGAAGTTTCATTAAACGATTTTAAAGGCAAAAACCTGATTATTCAGTTCTTTCCTGCAGCGTTTACAGGTGTTTGTACCGCCCAGATGTGCAGCAGCCGCGATTCCCTCTCTTTATATAATGACCTGAATGCATCGGTTGTAGGTGTTTCGGTTGATATGCCTTTTTCTTTAGGAGAGTTTAAAAAGCAGAACGGCATCACATTCGACCTGCTTTCCGACTTCAACAAAGATTTTATCAAAGCATATGATATGTATTTAGAGAATTTTGCGTTGGGAATGAAAGGAGTGGCTAAAAGAGGCGTTGTTTTGATTGATAAAGATGGTGTGGTTCAATATACCGAAACGACCCCATCGCCCGGCGACCAGGTAAATTTTGACGCTTTGAAAGCTGCTTTGGAGAAATTGAAGTAACAATATCTCTTTAATTGATACGCAAAGCCTGCCAACCGCAGGGCCCGGACAAAACCGTTATTTGGCACCTGATTTGCAATTCTTGTTTACAACAATGTTCTTGAAAATATTTTCTGAATTTTTCACAACTGTTCAGTAGTCTTTTTCAATTATTATTCGTCTATAGAATAGACACTTGAATGTTTCTTAGTCAATGGTTTTGGTATTTGGCTTATTTGCATGATTTGGTTGGATTTTTAGGCCGGAAAATGTAAGCAGCCGTATATTAAATGGAAGAGGTAGAGAAGGATTGATATCAGACTAAAGCGCAAGAACATGGCATACAAAAATTATAAGTTCAAAACACTCCGCGTGTTTGCCTCGGACGAATGGCTTGCCAACCGCACCCGCGAATACCGCTCCGTTTTTGACCGCAGCGAAACCACCTATATTTCTGCCGAAATTGCCTTTTACAATAAGCTTTTCGATGAGCAGGATTGGGAAACTACCATTAACCTCAAAGCATTTTCGCACGTTGATGGTAAAAAGAAGGAATTGTGCAGCCAGGATGAAAAGCGGAAAATCAGGCTGGATGAAAATGTAGTTTACATCAACAAAGGCTGGGGTATGGCAACGCCGGGCGCATTCTGGACCCAGGGCGAATACAGCTGGGAAGCCTATATTGATGGGGAACTGATTGGCACCAAGCGTTTTTATATTGAGGACGTTGGCAAAGTAGCCGCTGACAGCAACCCGTTTTTTGATATTGAAGCAATTAAATTTTATACCGGCGATTACAATGCCGTTAATAACGAAAACAAGGTTTACCTCAAAAAAATAAGCCGCAACGAAACCCAGTATTTATATACTGAGTTTAAGCTGAAAAATAAACTGGCAACCGAATGGAACTGCGAGGTTTTCTTTAACTGGTATAATGCCTCGGGTTTATTAAAGGCCCGCATTGAAAGGTTCAGGAAGGTGGAAGCCGGAAAGATGAACGAAGTGTTCTCTTTTAACGAGGGCTGGGGCAACGACATACCCGGCACCTGGAAAGACAGCCGCTACCGTCTTGAAATTGTTTTTATGGATACCGTAATCGCCGTGCTGCATCTTGAAACGGCTGATGAGGATGAAGAAGGTGAAGTTGAAATAACCTACGCAGGGGGTAATGTTGCGGCGCCAAGTGCATCTCAACCCGTGGCCGCCGACGAATCGCTGGAGGCTAATGTAAAGAAACTGGATAGCCTGGTTGGTTTGGAAGAATTGAAGAAGGAAGTAAAGAACCACATTGACTATCTTAACTTCTTAAAATTACGGCAGGAGAGGGGCTTTAAAGACTCTGAACGTATTAATCTGCATTCCGTGTTCACCGGAAACCCGGGCACCGGTAAAACCACTGTAGTGAAGTTGCTGGGGCAGATTTATAAAAGCATGGGCCTTTTAAGTAAGGGCCATGTTAAGGAAGTTGACCGCGCCCAGTTAATTGGCGAATACATTGGCCAAACCGCCCCGAAGGTTAAAAAGGCTATTGAGGAAGCTAAAGGCGGCATTCTGTTTATTGATGAAGCCTACTCGCTGGCCCGCGAGGCGGATGATAGCAAGGACTTCGGAAAAGAGGCGATTGAAGTGTTGATTAAGGAAATGAGCGATGGCTCAAAAGATATGGCAGTGATGGTTGCAGGTTATCCTCACGAGATGGAAGTGTTCCTGAAGTCCAATCCCGGTTTGCGTTCGCGCTTTGCCAATTATTTCCATTTTGAAGATTATCTGCCTGATGAACTGCACGCTATAGCTGTTAGCTATGCCATTCAGAAGAATGTAAAATTGACGGAAGCTGCCAATGCTTATTTAGGCGAGCAGCTGATGGAAGGTTTCCGTAACCGCGATAAAAGTTTCGGTAACGCACGCTATGCTATTTCTATTATTGACGAAGCCAAAATGGACCTGGGCCTGCGCCTGATGAAACGCGAAGATTTACGCGAGTTGGATTCCGAAGTACTTTCAACTATTGAACAGGAGGACATTGAAACCGTGTTCAGGCAAAGGGGCAAACGTAAATTCAATATTAATATTAACGAGCGCCTGCTTCAAAGTGCACTGGATGAGCTGAATGCGCTGGTAGGCATTACCAACATTAAGAATGAAGTAAATGAGCTGGTTAAGCTGGTTCGCTTTTATCACGACATTGGTAAAGATGTGCTGAATAAGTTTTCGTTGCATACAGTTTTCCTGGGCAACCCCGGAACCGGTAAAACAACGGTGGCCCGTATTATGGGTAAAATATTCAAAGCCCTTGGGTTGGTTGAACGCGGCCATTTGGTTGAGTTAGACCGCCAGGGTTTGGTGGCGGGTTTTATCGGGCAGACTGCTTTGAAAACTGAAGAGCGGATTAAAGAAGCAAAAGGCGGGGTGTTATTTATTGATGAGGCATACGCGCTGGGTGAAGGAAACGATTTCGGACGTGAAGCGATTGAAACCCTGCTTAAACGCATGGAAGATAACCGCGGTGAGTTTGCAGTTATTGCTGCGGGCTATACAGAACCCATGAACCGTTTCCTGGAATCGAACCCCGGTTTGAAATCTCGTTTCGACCGTACTTTTACTTTCCAGGATTACACGGCCACCGAACTGTTCAGAATAGCGCTGGCTTTGTTGAAACAGGAAAACATCCGTTTGGATAACGAAGCTTACGACTACCTGCAGAAATACATTGAGTCTATTTATACCTACCGCGATAAATTTTTCGGCAATGGCCGCGAAATAAGAAAACTGGTAGTTGATGCCGTGCAGAACCAAAACCTGCGCCTGGCCTCATTAGCCAAAGATCAACGCACCAAAGAGATGCTCGAAACCATGACCATCGAAGACCTGAAAGAATTCAAAATTCAGGAAGGTAAACGTGGTAACCTGGGGTTCAAGTATTAGAAATAAGAACGCAATAAAAATTTCGTGTGGTTGCTATGGCCATTTGCGTAGGAGCAATCCTGAAACTGCTTGTTTTGTATCATTAATCCACCGCTTCAATGTTTTCTTAATGGCTTGATATTACATCCCAGTTAGTGCCATCAGATTGGATGGTATAAGCTGAATATTGACTGGTAAGTGTTACAGATGATGCTCCGTCTATTTTATCGCTACCGCTTCCGTTATGCTGAATAGTTAAGACGTTGGCATCGCTTGAAATTTTCTTGATAACATAAATCCTTCCTGTTGCACCGGAAGCCATTGGCAGTGTAAGGGCAAAGGAGCCTGAAGTGGTATTGCCCAATATGGTGAAGTCGCCGGTACCGATGGTGTAAGCGGCAGTTTTTGTTGAAATGCCGGTTGCAAATGAGCCCCCGCTGGTAATAGTTGAATTTGGTGAGGTGCCTGCCCCAATACTCAACCGGTAATTGGTACCATCAAAATAGAAGTTGGTATTGTTTTGGGCTACATCTCCCGATGCGTTCATGAAGAGGATTGCACCTGCAGGCATTTCTCTCATCCTCAAGCCTGATGTGCCTCCGACACCGGTATATATTTCAAGGAAATTTCCCGGTGTGTTGGTGCCGATGCCCACATTAACCTGATTGCTGCCGGTTCCACCTAAAATCAAGGTATTGCTGGCGCCTGCAGTTGCATAATTACCGATGGCAGTTGCGTTGGTAAAAGTTGAGCCGCTGGCGTTTGCACCGTGGCCGAGAAAAGTATTATTTGAACCGGTGGTGATGACACTGCCTGCCGAATCCCCCAGTGCTATATTCTTTGAACCAGTGGTCACATTGTATAAAGCATCATATCCTACGGCAGTGTTTATGCCACCCGATGTTGCGGCCTGTAGTGCGTAATAACCAACACCCGTACTGTAATTGCCCGTTGTATTCGCTGTTAAGGTATTATTTCCCATGGCAACGTTTTCCGAACCCGTTGTATTCACACGCATACTTCCGGCTCCTGCAGCTGTATTATTGCTGCCGGTGGTATTATCGCCTAATGCGCCCATACCAAGTGCAGAGTTGTTGCTACCGGTAGTGTTAGCATTTAACGAAATACTACCTATCCCTGTATTTGAAGGACCTGAAGTATTGTAATAACCCGCCTGGTAACCCAGAAAAACGTTATTAGTTCCGGATGGTATAGTATTACCTGCCTGGTAACCAAAAAGGGTATTATCGAGGGATATGTCTATTTTACCGGCTATCTGGTTATTGGCTTTAAACTCCAGCGATTGATTATCTGTTGTTCCAATAAAATTGGTACCCGCTGTATTGCCGCTATTGCCGCTTAATGACCAGCTGGTTGAAGATGCCGATGATGGCGTTTGCCAGCTAACAGTGCCTGAACCGTTGGTGGTTAACACCTGGTTAGCACTGCCGTCGCTGTTGGGCAGTGTTATTGCGCCTATTTTCAGTGTACCGGTTATACGGCTGTTACCGCTAACATCAAAAGTATAAGCAGGGCTGTTGGTCCCTACGCCTAAACGGGTATTGGCATTATCCCAATATAAGCTGTTATTCTGTGTAACTAAGCCTGTGCTGCTGGGAAACAGCAACTGGCCGGTCTGAAAACCGGCTACAGTTAAACTGCCGCCTGATTCAATCGTTACATCTCCGTTGTTATCAATCTGAAACTGGTTACCTGATCCAACCGAAAAAGTACTGCTGGGGCTGTTGGTGCCCACGCCTAAACGGGTATTTGCATTATCCCAGAATAAGCTGTTGTTCTGCGATATTTTGCCGCTGTTGTTTGGAAAAATAAGCTGCCCGGTTTGAAGGCCCGACATGGTTAAACTTCCCCCCGAAGCAATCGTTACATCTCCGCTGTTATCAATCTGAAACTGGTTACCCGAGCCTACTGCAAAAGTGCTTGCGGGACTATTGGTACCCACTCCCAAACGAGTATTGCTGTTATCCCAAAATAAACTGTTGTTCTGCGTTATTTTCCCGGTGCTGTTGGGAAACAGAAGCTGTCCGGTTTGCATGCTTGCCATAGTTAAACTTCCGCCCGATGCGATTGTAACATCGCCGCTATTATCAATCTGAAACTGATTACCGGAGCCTACCGAAAAGGTACTTGCCGGGCTGTTAGTACCAACCCCTAAACGGTTGTTGCTAAAATCCCACCACAAACTATTGCTTTGAGTTAAAGTATTGGATGATGAACCGAAAAACAATTCGTTGGTATAGATGTACCCGGGCAATCCGGTGCCTGCTGCGCCTGTTGCACCGGTGGCGCCATTGCTTCCTGATGCACCGGTTGGCCCGGCCGCGCCGCTTGCTCCGTTAGTTCCGGTTGCGCCTTTTGCCCCTGTTGCCCCTGCCGGGCCAGTGGCTCCAATACTCCCTGTGGCTCCCGCTGCGCCTGTTGCTCCAGTGGCGCCAACAGCCCCGGTGGACCAACTTAAATTGCCGTTTCCGTCATTTTTGAGGAAAGAATTGGCTGACCCCTGGTACGTAGGGAAACTTGTTGCAACCCCATTAATGTTTACAATATTTCCTCCTGAGTTAACCAGGAACTGCGACCACGATCCAACACCGAAGCTGCCATCTGATTTTACAACGTCCATTACTGTGCCTGATGAATTTTTCCATTCCTGCATATCAGATGTTTGTCCGCTGTCTCCTTGTATAACCAGGCCGGTTTCGTTTGTTGTATTTAATATCCTGGTGTTCCAGTTGTTATTGGTTCCGGTCAGGTAAGGAAGAGCAGCATCGGTTAATCTTCCGCCCTCTAAATCAATTCCGTGCCAGGCGGCCATTTGCAAATTCTCATCGCCCCCGCCCTGCCATACTATATCTCCACCTGAACCGCTGATTTGAAAATTGCCGGTACCTGACGAATTTGTAAATTGTATCTGGGCTGTATTGGTTGTGCTGTTGTGTGCATCAATGCTTAATACACTTGGCGCACTTGAACCCGAAATATTTACCGTACCCTTAACATCAAGCTGATAAGCAGGTGAACTATTATTGATGCCTACATTTCCACCATTATTATAAATATTGGATGAATTAACTATCCATGAGGAGCCGTTCCAGTAAGGCGTATTTCCGGCTGCGCTACCTGACGGTAAAAGACCTGTAGCACCGGTTGCCCCGTGTGCCCCTGTTGTCCCATTAACTCCGCTGGCTCCTGACGAACCGGTAACTCCCTGTATTCCCTGAATGCCTTGTGCGCCCGTTGGCCCTGCAATGCCCTGTAATCCCTGTGCTCCGGTTGCGCCCACCGGGCCATTTGTTCCGTTAGCTCCGGCAGTACCGGTAGCTCCCGTTGCTCCGGCAACACCGGGTTGGCCGGTGAGGCCAATGCTCCAGGTGGTGTAAGTGCCGCTGCCGGTTATGTAATCAACATTTATTGTAAGTAATGCTCCGGTATATGTGGTTACGGTACCTTCCATAAACTCGGCAGATGAATAAGAAACCCTTACCCTGTCGTTAGGATTGTAAGCCATACCCGATTGGGTATTGATAATTTTGGTACCTGTTGAGATGGTGATAGCATCAGATGATGCAGAGCCTTTATAACCCGGCCCTGTTGGGCCCGGAGTTCCGGCAATATTATTTAACAGCGTGGCTGCTCTTCCAATTGGGCCCGTTGACCCAGTTGGTTCCGTTATAAAAATTGAAATTACTGCTATCCGAGTTGAAGATGAATAAACCTGTTTTTGGATTGGCAATAGCATTCATCTGGCTTGTATTTACAACCGGAAGGAGAATGCCTTTAGTGGCGCCACTCATATCTAATACTGAGTTTGTATCAGGTAAGGCGGTTGCTATGCCAACCGACCCCTGAATGATTGCTCCATTTACCGGAGCCGATTCAAGTGAATAACCACTGCCAATTGCGAGGTTACCTTTTACTGAGAGGCGGCTGCCTGGATTAGCTTCATTGATGCCCACGTTTTGTGCCGCGCCGGTAAAACTGAAAAACATACTTACCAGCAGCAACGCCGGTACATAATGCGTAAAGACTTTCATTGACTTTATTTAATACAAAGGCTTACGCTATTGAATCTTTACAAGTTCCACGTTGAGGACTGAAAGGCGGGAAACATGACGGGAATCATACTTACTTGAAAAAGAATATGTAATTTATAACAAGTGGATAAGCGTAGTTTACTTTCCTTCTTTGCTCTTGGTGTAATAAATTACAAAGCAGGATGCTCCGATGGTAATACATGATATGCCCGAAACCTTTGCACCGGTGGGTTGTACAAAAATCAAAATCGCAAGGCCGGCAATTATATTCAGCAGGCCAATGGTAAGCAACATGGTTTTAATCTGATCCTTGTTCATATCAGTATTTCTCTAAACACCAAATGCATCAATTTTACTTGCCCGAAACAATCGGCTCAATAGGGGCGCCGGTGTAGTGGTCAGTTTTATAAGTATAGCCTAAAAGTTGAGCAATGGTTGCTGCCAGCTGGTTTTGATATAATTGCATTTTCTCTTTCACCTCACCTTTGGGCGTAATCCCCGCACCAATAGCTGCCACCCAGATATTATCTGCGTGCAACACATGGCCGTGATGGCGCCATTCCAGGTTCGGTATATCTCCGCGGCCATGATCGCAGGTGATAATGATGGTGGTCTTGTCTTTATACTGTGGGTCGCTTTGCACATAATTCCAGAGGTCTTCAATGTAGCGGTCCAAAGTAGAGGCAGTGTTCAGATAAGCAGAATAATTGCCATCATGCGCATAATCATCTGTTTCGTCGAACCCGATGAAGGCAAAACGTGGATGGTTGCGGGCAATATATTCTTTGGCAAAGTGATAGGTCAGTGAATCTGTTTTGGCATAAGGGTTATGGGCCGGCACGGTTGTTTTCCATTCTGTATACTCCGCACCCTTCGCATTTACCAGCCCTTTATTGTTTACTTTCAGGTCAACAAACACAGGCACGTTATTGCGCTTATCGTTAATTATTTTCGGAAATGCATCCCAGGTAGCCACGGCTACCAGTTTATTGTTAAATCCTTTTTGCGCCTGTAAGAAATCAAAAATGGTGTTGTTAGGATTATATCCGTAACCATTGCTGTTAATCCGCTTATCGCCCCATCCCGAAAATATCTCATTATATCCGGGAAAAGAGAAGGTATAACCGTTGGTAACCTTAACGCTGTTACCGTACTTTCTGTTGCCGTATATCTGGCCTTTTTGCGCAATGGTGGTCCATAAAAACGGCATTACTTTGGCCCTGCGTACG